>VOFH01001707.1_pt1 | contig 26218 bp, 40 predicted proteins | sample 5384091 | NCBI WGS metagenome assembly VOFH01 (sample SAMN12384727, study PRJNA508395) | human gut metagenome | isolation source: healthy gut G | host: Homo sapiens
TAAGAACGCCAAAGCTGATTGCGATGATGATAACAGCATATGCGATTGGGAGTGCAGCAATTGTTTTTCAATCTATTATTAACAATACAATTGTTACTCCGTGTCTGTTGGGAATGGATGCGTTATATACCATGATACATACAATTTTGGTATTTATTCTTGGTTCGGGAAGTGCACTGGTAGTTAATGCTAACTGTTCTTTTCTGATTGATTTAGTGATTATGGGAGTAACGGCTACGATAATTTACAGTTACCTTTTCAAAAAAACAAAACACAATGTCTTATATGTGCTTCTGATTGGAACAGTTTTAACAAGCCTGTTTTCTAGTATACAAAGTACTATGACAAGAATTATGGATCCAAATGAATACGATACGCTTTTAACAACTCTGGTGGCAAGTTTTAGTAATGTAAATTGGAAATCATGATTTTATCAATTACAGTATTGCTTATTGTTGCAATTGCATTAAGAAAAAGAGCTTTATATTCTGGATGTTCTGACGTTGGGAAAGGAACAGGCAATCAATCTTGGAGTTGATTATGATGCAAGTATTCGAAAGCTTCTGCTTGGTGTAACGCTATATATATTGCCGTGGCTACGGCAATGGTTGACCGTTGGCTTTTTTAGGACTGATTATTGCGAACCTGTCAAGGCAGCTGCTTCGGACATACCCGCATACACAACTGATTAGCGGTTCTGTATTGTTTGGAATGATTATTTTAATTGGTGGACAGTTGATTGTAGAAAAATATTTGTATATGCAATTCCAGTCAGTGTGTTTATCACATTATTTGGCGGAATGTATTTTCTATATTTATTACTTAGAAGGAGAACCTGATGAGAATACAGGAATTAACAAAGAGCTATGACGAGGAATACGGTTGTAGATAATGTGTCTTTTGAAATTCACAAAGGAACGGTCACATCGTTTATCGGTCCGAATGGGGCTGGAAAATCTACAGTAATGGGAATGATATCAAGACTGGTTGCGAAAGACCAGGGACTGATTTCTTTTTTATGGAAAAGATTTGGAGAAATGGAACAGTAAAGAATTATCAAAACATCTGGCAATTTTAACACAGAGCAACCAGATACAGATGAAACTTACTGTAGAAGAACTGGTTGCGTTTGGGCGGTTTCCACATTCTGATGGGCGGATGGCAAAAGAAGATGAAGAAAAAATTGATCAGGCTATTACCTATATGGAACTGGATGAGTTTCGAAATAGATTTATTGATGAATTATCCGAGGACAGAGACAACGTGCGTATATCGCAATGGTTATCGCACAGGATACAGAGTTTGTTCTGTTGGATGAACCTACCAATAATCTTGATATTTATCATGCAACAAATCTGATGAAAATTGTGCGGAGACTATGTGATGAACTGGATAAAACAGTTATCATGGTACTCCATGAAATTAATTATGCAGCTTTCTATTCGGATTATATCTGTGCTTTTTAAGGAAGGCAGGATTGCAAAATATGGAACAGTTGAGGAGGTGATTACGAAAGAGGTTCTGTCGGAAATTTATCAGGTAGACTTTGAAATATTAAATATCCAAGGGAAACCATTATCTATTTACTATTAATCAAAACAAGGAGATGAAACAATGAAGAAAAAATTTGCACTTTTATTAGTATCTGTAATGGCAGTAGGACTTGTTGCATGTGGACAGGCAAAGGAAGGAAAAACGGAGGCAGCAAATAATCCCGCCATTCAAACGACAGAGGTGAGCGAAAATACAGAAGTAAGCGAGGGTACAGAAGCAGGAACACCTGAATTTTTACAGATTACCACACTAAATGCTAACAAAGAAGAAGTAGAAATTACAGTTCCGTATAATCCACAGAGGATTGCCATTCTGGATTTGGCAGTTCTTGACATCATAGACAATCTGGGGCTTGGGGACAGAGTAGTGGGAACCGCTAACACATCAATTGACTACCTTTCTGATTATGTGGGAAATTCAGAAATAAAAATCTTGGCACAATTAAGGAAGCTGATATGGAGGCGGTAATGGAATGTGAACCGGATGTAATTTTTATCGGTGGACGATTGTCTGCGTCGTATGATACCTTAAGTGAAATCGCACCGGTTATCTATCTTTCCACAGATGCAGAAATTGGTCTTGTGGAAAGTGTTATAAAAAATGCGACAACGATTGCTTCTCTATTTGGGCTTGAATCAGAAATCGAAGAAAAAACTTCTGATTTTGCAGAACGTATTACAGCATTACAAGCTGTTGCAGACGGAAAAACTGCATTGATTGGAATGACAACAAGTGGAAGCTTTAATCTGCTTGGAAATGACGGCAGATGCTCTATTATCGGTGGGGAAATTGGATTTAACAACCTTACAGCTTCTGGTACCGGGGATGCCCAGATAGAAAAAAATACGGAGGAACAGAATTCACAAGAGAAAAAGGATATGGGAAATCTGATAATGCGAGTTCGCCACATGGAAATGAATCCTCCTTTGAAACAATTGTGGCAGAAAATCCAGATTATATTTTTTGTGATGGACCGTGACAGCGCAATTGGAACAGAGGTGCGCAGCTGGCACAGAAATTATGGAAAATGAACTAGTCATGAGTACAGATGCATATAAAAATGGAAATATTGTTTATTTGGAACATCCGGCAGTATGGTATACAGCTGAAGGTGGAATCACTGCATTAGATATTATGCTTCAGGATTTGGAAAGCACTCTTTTGGAGTAAGAATCTTAAAACTAAGTTTCTCAATTTTTGTCAGAAGCGGTTATGACAAAGAGAATTATTACAATCAGCAGAGGATTTGGAAGCAGTGGCCGATTTATCGGTAAAGATAAATGACGAAAGACCACTTTTTTGAAAATGAGGATTAATTAGATGGAAAAAGAAATTATTATTTTAAATAAACCCGTTAAAATTTTATTTACAAAGACGGAATGTGGAATTGAAGTACTGATCACTGGCGGTGATTTTGCTCATATCGGAGCAATCAGTATTGTTGACCCAAAAGGTGAGATTTGCACAAAGACATTTGAGGGACACAAAGATAATTTTATAAGTGAAGAGTGGGCAGAAAAACTGTATGAAAAGTTTCAGGTTCCGTGGTCGTGTCAGTTGGAATTCACTATGACAACATTAATTCCAACGGGATAGAAAAAGATAATTTCTGAAATGAAAAAAGCTTTAGCCGAAGTCTTGCTATTTTTGATTAAGTCACAATGTGAATTAATAACTATGTGAATTTGAATTTTCTATTCATTCTATTTTTTTTATAATAAATTTGAAAGAAATCGCAAAGTTTATGGGAAACAAAAGATTTATAACAGGCATCAGGTATAGAGACTGCGATTGATTCGAATAAAAATGGGAATAAGGAGAAAATTCAAATATGGAAGTAAAAGATTTAAGAACTTCATTAGAACTTCTGAAGAAGATGGAAGGGCAGCTGGTAGAAACAGACATAGAGGTAGATCCGGCAGCTGAGCTTGCGGGGGTTTACCGGCATGTAGGAGCAGGCGGAACCGTTATGCGTCCGACGAAGATAGATGGTCCGGCAATGCTGTTCCATAATATTAAGGGTCATAAAGATGCAAAGGTGTTGATCGGCCTGCTTGCAAGCAGGGAAAGAGTTGCGGCACTTTTGGGATGCAAAAGGAAGAGCTTGGTAAGCTGTTATGTGATGCTGCCCTGCATCCGATCGAACCGGTTGTATCCGATAGGAAAGCACCCTGCCAGGAAGTGATCCACCGTGTGACGGATGAGGATTTTGATCTGTTCAAATTGATCCCGGCACCAACGAATACCCGGTTGACGCAGGACCTTATATAACAATGGGAATGTGCTACGCATCGCATCCGGATACAGGTCTTTCTGATGTGACGATACACAGAATGTGCATTCAGTCGAAAGATGAACTTTCTATTTTTTTACAGCCGGGAAGCAGACATATCGGTGCAATGGCAGAGCGGGCAACTGAATTGAACAGACCATTGCCGATTTCTATTTCCATAGGAGTAGATCCGGCAATAGAAGTCGGATCCGTTTTGAACCGCCGACAACTCCGCTTGGATATAACGAACTTTCCATTGCAGGTGCGATCCGCAAAACACCGGTAGAGTTAACACCGTGTATTTCAATAAAAGAAAATGCGGTCGCAAATGCAGAGTATGTTATTGAAGGAGAGATACAGCCGGGAGTGAAAGTGATCGAAGATCAGAACAGCCATACCGGATATGCAATGCCGGAATTCCCGGGATATAACGGTGCGGAAAGCCATGAATGCTGGCTGATCAAAGTTAAGGCAGTTACACACCGGGAAAATCCGATCATGCAGACCGTGATCGGACCAAGTGAAGAGCATGTGAATCTCGCAGGGATTCCGACAGAAGCAAGCATTTTTAACATGATCGATAAAGCGTTACCGGGAAAAGTAACAAACGTATACGCACACCCATCAGGTGGCGGAAAATACATGGCAGTTCTCCAGTGCAAAAAAAAAGATGGTCCACACAGATGAAGGAAAACAAAGACAGGCGGCACTGTTAGCATTTAGTGCATTTCCGGAGTTAAAACATGTGATTCTTGTAGATGAAGATGTGGATATTTTTGATACCAGGATGTGTTATGGGCAATGAATACGAGATTCCGTGGAGATAAAGATATTATTACAATTCCGGGTGTGCGTTGCCATCCGCTGGATCCAAGCTCGGATCCGGAGTACAGCACAAGTATTTTAGACAGAGGAATCAGCTGCAAAACGATTTTTGACTGTACAGTTCCATTTGAGTTGAAAAATAAATTTGTCAGGGCCAAATTTATGGATGTCGACAAGGAAAAATGGAAGGAGTTCATTTAATATCATATGAAAAGAATCTTAGTTGGAATAAGCGGTGCATCCGGAGCACCGATCGCAATCCGTTTGTTACAGCGGTTAAAGGAAAGCTATGATGTTGAGACACATCTTATCATGTCAGACAGTGCGTGCCTTACAATAGAGCAGGAAACAGAGTATTCGGTACAGCAGGTGAAATCACTGGCAGATATTGTTTATGATATCAGAGAAATCGGAGCAGGACCGGCATCCGGAAGTTTTCAGATAGACGAGATGATCATTGTGCCATGCTCCATGAAAACAGCAGCAGGAATCGCTGGTGGGTATAGTGACAATCTGCTTCTGCGGGCGGCAGATGTGATGTTAAAGGAAGGGCGTCCACTGTTTCTTGTTGCAAGAGAGTCGCCGCTTAGTCCGATACATTTACGGAATCTGCAGGAGCTTGGTATGATAGGAGTCCGGATCATTCCACCTATGGTAAGCTATTATCAGGGATATAAGACGATAGAGGAATGGACCAATAATTTCGTTGAGCGTCTTTTGGAAAAACTGGAAATTCAGAATAATGTGAAAGCATGGGATGGTATGTAACTGTTCCGGAAAAATAAAAGACTGGTATGATCAGAACAATGTGCCGGCTTCCAATCGTCAGCTTTTTAAGTCTGACTTTTGGAAACCGGCATTTTTATGGAAAAATATAATTACTGATTTACGAAAAAAGGTTATCATTGCAGAGCTTTTTATGAAAAGCTGTGCGTTTTTGGAAAGTAGCTTATCATTCCGGTAACAGATAGAAATCTGGGAGGAAATAATCGGAGTAACAGAACAATATGCCACGGTTCGCCGGTTTGTCTTGGACCGTTTTCAGGTAACTTCAGATGAGCATCCATAAGAAGAGCAATGCAGTTCTGATTGGTAACCATGTCCAGAATGGAATCAATACGATGACTTGTAAATACAATGTTTGGCACGAAATTGGCATTCTGGCAGGCATTCATGGCAATCTGGTACATAAGGGATCCTTCTTTGATAAAGCAGAAGCGTTCATTCTTAAGCTGCTGTAACGTAAGAGAATCGGAATGTGCCAACGGATGATGATTCGGCATCAGGACAACCAGCCGGTCTTTCTGATAGGGGATTCTTGTAATTCTTGTATCGCTTAAAAAGTTTTTTCTCGAAAGTCGCCTTATCTTCCCTCTGAAATACAATTTCGCAGCTTTCGTTTTCAAGGTAATGTAAAAGATTGACAGGATCGTCTTCCGTGATACGTATCGTTGCATCGGGATGGCTTGTCTGAAACTGTGAGAGCAGCTGCGCAATGTGATACTGCGGCATAGATGGAAATGTTCCGATCGTCAGCAGACCGTTTTCAATATTCTGCAATCTTCGGATGGCAGATATTCCTTCAAACTCAAAATGGGTAATTGATTTTGCATAAGGTAAAAAGGTCTGACCGTAATTCGTAAGTTCTACCCTTCTGGTAGTGCGTAAAAACAGATCGACACCAAGCTCGTTTTCCAGACTTTTAATATGTTTGGATAAGGTCGACTGGTTCATATACAGACGATCAGAAGCTTCCCAGAAATTTTTTGTTTCTGCAAGAACGACAAATTCTTTCAAATATTCTGTATTCATGCTAATCCCCATTTCTTTTAAGTCAGATTCTGACTTAATTTTAAAGGAAGCAGAATTGTTTGTCAACGAAGCACACAATATAATAAATGTATCAAAGAAATAAAACTCAGGGAGGTTTTGATATCGAATCAAAAAGAAAGTGCCTACTTTGAATAAAGTGGCGTATGGAATCGGAACTGGTGGTGGATGTATATTCAATCAGATCGCAGCAGCGTTTCTTTTGAATTATTATACGGACACAGTACTGATCGGAGCAGGAGCAATTGCTACCATGTTCTTGGTGTGCCGTATTTTTGATGGCGTTACAGATCTTGTTATGGGAGGAATTGTAGACAAGACATCCAGCAGATTGGGAAAGGCCAGACCATGGCTGATCGCATCTGCACCACTTACGCTTCTTGGAATTGTTCTCCTTATGAATGTTCCGGCAGGGTTGGGAGAAATGTGAAAACTGGCGTATGCTTACATAACATATATTTTTATGAACTGTATTGTATATACTATTTATGGTATTTCTAATACAGCACTGTTACCATTGATGACACATGATAAGAATGAGTCTACCATGCTCGCAACATTTTCGGCGTTGGGAAATAACATTATCGGATTGTTAGCCGGTTCACTGATCACACCTCTTGTCCTCAATTTTGGATGGAAAACATCCAGTGTGATCTTAGGAGGTGCAGCATGTGTCCTGATTCTTATTTCCGGTTTACTGAATAAGGAAATGGAAAGTATGGAAGAAGGAAGACAAAGAGCAAGTGTGCCTATGAGCGAACAGCTTCCAGCAACTTTGAAGAACAAATACTTCTGGTTACTGTTATTACTCGGTGCATTTTCACTTATTATGAATGCAAATGCTATCGGTGCACAGATTTTCTACTGTAACATGGTACTTAAAAATCCAATGTTTATGTCCGTACTTATGATATCAGGTCAGCTTCCGGGAATTTTAATTTTATGCCTGATGCCTGCGATTTCAAAAAATGTAACAAGAAAACATTCCTTCTTATGGGAGCAGTTTTAATTATTGCAGGATTTGCGATTACAGGTCTTGCAGGGGGGAAAACACGACAATGATCGTAGTTGGAACTGTGATCCGTTCATTGGGGGTTGGACCAATCCTTTCAGCAGTATTCGCACTTGTTCCGGATGTAGTAGAGTATGGAAACTGGAAATTCGGCATCCGTTCTGAAGGATTAATCTCTTCGGCACAGTCTATCGAATCTAAAATCGGAATTGGCGTAGGCAGTGCACTTACAGGATGGATTCTTGCAGCAGTCGGATACAATCCGGTAGCAGAACCAACACAGGCTGTCATTAATGCAGTGAAATTTGATTACACATGGATGGGTGTGATCCTTGGAATTATTATTCTTGTAATTGTATTATTACTTGATGTTGAAAAATATGCAGATCAATATAACAGAGATTAGAAAATGAGGTTATTTATGTACGATTTAACATTTGATCCGGAAAGATATGAAGTAAAAACTTGTGAGCTGGGAAACCGGAGCATCACATATAGGGCATTTGAACATATTGTTTATTGTGCGAATCCTGCCAGTAAAGTTCAGACATTGAACATCTACGTACCGGAGGAATATTATAGTGGAAAAACAATAAATGGATATTCACTAAAGACAGCTCCAATTTTTTACACCGAATACAGTAGGCGGCTATATGGAAGGACCTGCAATGGAAGTGGGGATCGACCAGTTTAATCACAAACCAAATTCTGCATTCGAAGCTTTATTACATGGATATGTAGTCATGTGTGCAGGAATCAGAGGCCGCAATACAGGTATGCAGTCCAAAGAATTTTTTGTAGGTGGCACAGAAAAGAGAATAAAGAAAATCAGGAAAAACGAAGTGGACGTGCACCGGCGTTAATTGTAGATATGAAGGCGGCGATCCGCTATATGAGACATAATGCAAAAACAGTACCGGGAGACGTAGAGAAGATCATTACAAACGGAACTTCGGCAGGAGGTGCATTATCAGCGTTAGCCGGTGCAACCGGAAATGCAAAAGAATATGAGCCTTATCTGAAAGCAATCGGCGCGGCAGAGGAAAAAGATGATATTTTGCGGCAAGCTGTTATTGCCCGATCCATAATCTGGAGCATGCGGATGCTGCATATGAATGGCTTTTCAAGAAAGAACCGATTTTTCACATGATGAAGTTTGAAATGAGTCCGGAAGGACCGAAAATGATTCCCTGTTGTTGGAGAACTTAGCGAGGAACAAAAGAAATTATCTGCAGAATTAAAAGCAGAATTTCCGGCATATGTGAATGCTCTCGGACTCAAAGATGAGAATGGAGAAGAGCTGACACTTGAGGAAAATGGCGAAGGAACATTTAAGGACTATGTCATGAGCTTCGTAGCGGCATCTGCCCAAAAAAGAAAAAGAAACGCATGATTCCAAGGTTAGATTGTTAGATCTGGCTGTTCCTGGAAGCGATATAGAGAAACAGGGATACATCACATTCGAAGAAAATCAGGTCAAAAAGATTGATGCAGATGCGTATGTAAAGAAAATCACACGAATGAAACCAACACCGGCTTTTGATGCACTTTCCTTAGAAAGTCCGGAAAATGAAGAATTCGGTGATGATGAAGTGATGGCAAGACATTTTACAGAATTTGCAGAAAAAACATTCTAAGGTAAATGGAACAAAAGCAGACGATCAGATGATAAAGCTTTTGAATCCAACAAAATTCATCGGAGAATGTGACACAACGAAAAACTGGCGAATCCGCCATGGGGCTTTTGACAGAGACACCTCGATCGCGATTCCGGTAATATTGACAACAATGTTAAAGAACAAAGGTTATGACGTGGATTTTGCACTGCCGTGGGGATTACCGCACAGCGGAGACTACGATCTCGAAGAATTATTTGCATGGATCGATAAGCTTGCAAAATAAAATATGAAACAGGGGTAGGACGCTCTCGAAACTCAAAGAGTGTTCTACCTTGTTTTTGTAAAAAAAGAAGCATGGGATTTATTAAGCAGGACACAATTTTTTTCACAAAAATCTTCAAAAAACATCAGAAATACTGTTGACAAAAAATAGGATGGTGCTATGTTAGGGTACATAGATATTAGCACTCCAATCAAATGAGTGCTAACAAATCTAAAAACACACAGATAATTGTTCAGTGACAAGCGTTGTTGGGCAATTATGATATTTCCAGAAGCAGGAGTGAGTGAATGGAAGAATTAGAATTAGACGAACGTAAAACGAAAATTTTAAATGCTATCATCCGCAACTATCTGGAAACAGGTGAACCGGTTGGTTCAATAACCATTTCAAAGTATACAGACCTGAATTTAAGTTCAGCAACGATCCGAAATGAGATGGCAGACCTTGAGGAATTAGGATACATTTTACAGCCACATACTTCCGCAGGACGTATTCCTTCCGATAAGGGGTATCGGTTTTATGTAGATCATCTGATGGAAGAGAAGAACCGTGAAGTTGATGACATGAAGAAGTTTGTCATCGAACACACCGAGAAGATGGAACAGGTACTGCAGAAGGTTGCAAAAGTTCTGGCAGCCAATACCAACTATGCAACAATGGTATCAGCGCCGAGTTATCATCGGAACAAAGTGAAGTTCATCCAGCTCTCTAATGTGGATGAGGAACAGATCCTTGCAGTGATCGTCACAGAGGGCAACATGGTCAAGAATAAGATCATTCCGGTATCAGAACCGCTTGATAATGAGACAATGTTGAAGTTGAATATCCTGCTGAATTCGAATCTGAATGGTCTGGCATTAGAAGAGATCAATCTTGCGACCATCGCCAAGCTGAAAGGGCAGGCAGGTATCCACAGCGATATCGTCAGCAACGTGCTTGATACACTTGGTGAGACAATGGGTCAGGATGAGGATATTAAGATTTATACAAGTGGTACGACAAATCTTTTCAAATATCCGGAGTTATCTGATTCAGCGGAGAAAGCAAGTGAACTGATCTCCACATTTGAGGAGAAACAGCAGTTGGCAAGCCTTGTAACTGAAAACCTGTTGGATGAAGAGAATACAGGAATTCAGGTTTATATAGGGAATGAAAGCCCGATCCAGACGATGAAGGACTGCAGTGTTGTGACTGCAACTTATGAATTGGGCGAAGGTGTTCGGGGAACGATAGGAATTGTCGGACCGAAGCGGATGGATTATGAGAAAGTAATGGCGAATCTGAACACATTGAAAAAATCTCTGGATGGCATCTTAGATAAGCCAAAAGGAGAAGTATAGAAAGGTGGCTGGGAAATGCAGGAAGCGAAGAAAGAAGAAGTATTAGAAGAGGTTTTAGAGGATTTAGAAAAAGAGTCCCAGGCAGATCAGACAGAAGATTCCGTAAAAGAAGCTGAAACGACTGAGGATACAGCTTCTGAGACAGAAGAGAAAGACACAGAGGAAACGGCGGAAGAGACAGAAGGATCTTCCAAAGAGGATTCTGATGACAATAAAAAGGGATTCTTCAAGAAGAAAAAAGATAAGAAAGATGAACAGATTGAAGATCTTACCGATCGTCTGAGACGCCAGATGGCAGAATTTGAGAATTTCCGCAAACGTACTGAGAAAGAAAAATCACAGATGTTTGATATGGGAGCAAAAACAATTGTTGAGAAAGTGCTTCCGGTGATCGATAATTTCGAGCGCGGACTTGCGGCTGTACCGGAAGACAAAAAGGAAGATGCATTTGTCGTTGGTATGGATAAGATTTACAAACAATTCCTTACAACATTAGAGGAGGCTGGTGTAAAACCAATCGAGGCAGTTGGACAGGAATTTGATCCAAATTTCCATAATGCAGTCATGCATGTGGAAGATGAAGAGCTTGGCGAAAATATAGTAGCGGAAGAACTTCAGAAAGGTTATATGTACAGAGACGCTGTGGTAAGACACAGCATGGTAAAGGTAGCTAATTAAAGGAGGAAATTATTATGAGTAAAATTATTGGTATTGACTTAGGAACAACAAACAGCTGTGTAGCAGTTATGGAAGGTGGAAAACCTACCGTTATCGCAAATCAGGAAGGAGCAAGAACAACACCATCTATCGTAGCATTTACAAAAACAGGAGAGAGATTAGTCGGTGAACCTGCAAAACGTCAGGCGGTTACCAACGCAGAAAAACAATCTCTTCCATTAAGAGACATATGGGATCTGATTACAAAGTAGCAATTGATGATAAACAGTATTCTCCACAGCAGATCTCCGCAATGATCCTTCAGAAATTAAAAGCAGATGCAGAGGGATATTTAGGAGAGAAAGTTTCAGAAGCGGTTATCACAGTACCTGCATACTTCAATGATGCACAGCGTCAGGCAACAAAAGATGCCGGTAAGATCGCAGGACTTGATGTAAAACGTATCATCAACGAGCCAACAGCAGCAGCTTTAGCTTATGGTCTTGACAATGAGAAAGAACAGAAGATCATGGTATACGATTTAGGTGGTGGTACATTCGATGTTTCCATTATCGAGATCGGTGACGGAGTTATTGAAGTATTAGCTACAAATGGTGATACACACCTTGGTGGTGATGATTTTGATAACAAGATCACACAGTGGCTGATCGATGAATTCAAGAAAGCAGAATCACAGCTACAGCAGAAGGTCCAAAACATTTCGATATGAACCTTACAAGAGCAAAATTTGATGAATTAACACATGACTTAGTTGAGAGAACTGCAATCCCGGTTCAGAATGCCATGAAAGATGCAGGACTTACAAACGCTGATCTTGGTCAGGTATTATTAGTTGGTGGTTCTACACGTATCCCGGCTGTTCAGGACAAGGTAAACAGATGACAGGAAAAGAGCCAAGCAAGTCTCTTAAACCCTGATGAGTGCGTAGCAATCGGTGCTTCTATCCAGGGTGGTAAATTGCAGGAGATGCCGGTGCCGGCGAAGTACTTCTCCTTGATGTTACACCATTTCTCTTTCAATCGAGACAATGGGTGGTGTTGCTACAAGACTTATCGAGAGAAATACAACTATTCCTACAAGAAAGAGCCAGATATTCTCTACAGCCGCTGATAACCAGACAGCCGTTGATATCAACGTAGTACAGGGTGAGAGACAGTTCGCCCGCGATAATAAATCACTCGGACAGTTCAGACTTGATGGTATCCCACCAGCACGTCGTGGAGTTCCACAGATTGAGGTTACATTCGATATCGATGCAAATGGTATCGTAAATGTTTCTGCAAAGGATCTTGGAACAGGAAAAGAGCAGCACATCACAATCACAGCAGGATCTAATATGTCTGATGATGAGATTGATAAGGCTGTTAAAGAGGCTGCTGAGTTTGAGGCACAGGATAAGAAGAGAAAAGAAGCAATCGATGCAAGAAATGATGCTGAGAGCTTTGTATTCCAGACAGAGGATGCATTAAAGCAGGTTGGAGATTCTGTTGATGCCGCTGATAAGTCAGCAGTTGAGGCTGATATAGCAGCAGTTAAGTCATTCCTTGATGCACATAAAGAGGCTGAGGCTATGACAGAGGCTGATGTTGCAGAGCTCAAGGCAACACAGGAGAAGCTCACACAGAGTGCGCAGAAGGTATTTGCAAAGATGTATGAGCAGGCTCAGGCAGCACAGGGAGCAGCAGGAGCAGGTCCTGATATGAACGCCGGAGCAGCAGGAGCAGGACCCGGCGACATGAATGCAGGAGCAGCAGGAGCAGGACCTGATATGAATGCAGGTGCTTCAAACGGTGCAGATGATGATGTCATCGACGCAGATTTCAAGGAAGTATAATTAAACAGATGCTGCCATAATGATATGAGGATTAATGACCTGTAATTTGGGTTATCAATCAAAGCATCATAATGGTTGCGTAAAAATTACGCTGATATAAAAGGTTGGCCGCTACCATGGATATGCGGCCGGGTGATAAAGAATGTGAAGAAAGTTGTATAATAAAAGGAATTTTCAATTATGGCAGAAAAAAAGAGATTATTATGAGGTCATTAGCATTATCTAAGACATATTGAAAAAGCCTTCAGACAGCCAGGCAAAGAAATATCATCCGATGACATTCATCTCGGGTGATAGTGTAAGGATCACATTTGAAGAGGCTGTTTTTGGATGTGCCGAAATTGAAATGGTTCTGAAGGATGAGTGTGAGACCGCCATCATTTTGATGAACTGACAGGTGCGTCCTTAAACCGAAGCAACGCCGGTGGTAACGGCACCCAGGAAAAGGGTAAGAAGAAAAAGGGATTCATGGATAAATTAAAAGAATCTTTTGATGATATCTAAAACAGATTCTAAAGATTAAATGGATCATTTTAGTAAAATGAACAGATAATAGAAACCCGGTGTAAGATCTTTGCTGAGAGATTACACCGGGTTTGTTATTATGACAATAGAAAATACAATGTCTGTTTTGAAAACTCTATTCCGGATACACCAGATGTTTTTCATCAATATGGTAGAGCGTGTTTTCAAGATAGCGGTTGGCAAGATAATTTGCCATACCAAGGTTCATATCCAGATAATTGCCACAGTCTTTTGGACTTGCGCCAGGAACATCGCCCTTAAAATCGCGGATAAACTCAAACATTTCAATCATCAGGCCAACAATGTCCTTTGATTCATAATCACCTGCGAGAAGCAGATAAAATCCGGTACGGCATCCCATCGGACCAAAATAAATAGTTTTGGAACCGTAAACAGCATGGTTTCTTAAAAATGTTGCTGCAAGGTGTTCAACCGTATGCATTTCGGCGGTATTCATGACCGGCTCATCGTTTGGGGAAGTCATGCGCAGATCAAATGTGGTGATCACTTCTGCTCCGACGGTATCTTTGCGGGATACATAAACGCCGGGTTCTAATTTGATATGGTCTATTGTAAAGCTTGCAATTTTTTCCATAGATAAAATCTCCTTTGTGTTTTCTAAAACAAACTTTAATGTAATTTTGCGGGACAGTCAAGGAAAAAAGCCACAATGTTACATAATAATATAAGAAAAAAATCAGTTCCCTGATAAATCGGAAAGGAATCTTAACAATTGAGTCCAAAATACTTGTATTTCAATGAAAAATAATGTATATTTATGCAGACAATCAGAAAAAAAGAGGAGCGGATATTTATGATGAAGAAAAAAGTAAAAAACTGCTGCTTTGGCTTTTCGTTCTGACATTTGTGCTGACAGGAATTGCTGGATGCGGCACAAAGCAGAAGGATGATCAGGAAGCAGCATCCACGGAAACAGCCGGTGCGATCAGCAGTGTGGATGATATCGTTGGAAAAAAGATTGGTGTCCAGCTTGGAACAACCGGTGATATTTATGTTTCCGATTATGAAAATGACGGATCAGGAACAACGGTGGAGCGTTACAACAAAGGCGCAGATGCAGTTCAGGCATTAAAACAGGGAAAGATTGACTGTGTTGTGATCGATGAACAGCCGGCGCTCGCATTTGTGGAGGAGAATCCGGGACTTAAAATTCTCGATGAAGAATTTACGCTGGAAGAATATGCGATCGTTATCGCAAAGGGAAACGATGATCTGTTGGAAAAGGTTAATACGGCATTAGAAGAGTTAAGAAGCGAGGGAACGCTTGACCGGATTACAAAAAATTATATAGGAACAGATGCGGAAAAAGGAAATTATCCATACGAACCACAGGATGTGTCCCGTGGGAATGGAACACTGACGATGGGAACAAATGCTGAGTTCCCGCCATATGAGTATTATGAGAATAATGAAATCGTCGGTATAGATGTGGATATCATGCAGGCGATCGCAGATAAGCTCGGTATGGAATTGAAGATTGAAGATATGGCATTTGATTCTATTATCCCGGCTGTGTCTACGGGAAAGATAGATGTGGGCGCTGCAGGATTTACCGTGACAGAAGAACGAAAGAAGAATGTCAATTTTACAGATACATATGCAACTTCCAAGCAGGTGATCATTGTGCGTGATGGAAATGCAGTGACAGCAAAGAGTTCGTTTGGCGAAAAATTTTACCAGAACTTTATTCAGGATAACCGCTATGCATATATGTTAAAAGGTCTTGGAAATACATTGATCATTACAATTTTTGCGGTGATGATCGGTATTGTCTTAGGATTTTTAATTGCCATTGTCAGAACCAGCCATGACAGAAATGGCGGGCTTGGCATTCTGAATGCAGTCTGTAAAGCATATTTGACGATCATCCGCGGCACACCGGTCATGATCCAGTTATTGATTATCTATTATGTTATTTTCCAGAGTATTAACACGGGAAAAATCGTGGTAGCAGTGATCGCATTTGGTTTGAACTCAGCTGCTTATGTGGCAGAGATCGTGCGTTCCGGAATTATGGCAGTGGATATCGGACAGTTCGAGGCAGGACGAAGCTTAGGCCTGAATTACAGACAGACGATGACCACCATCATCCTGCCACAGGCAGTAAAGAATATTCTCCCTGCACTGTGTAACGAGTTTATCAGTTTATTGAAAGAGACGTCCATCAGTGGTTACATCGGTCTGATGGATCTGACAAAAGGTGGAGACATTATCCGAAGCGTTACGTATGAGGCATTTATGCCGTTGATCGCAGTTGCTGTCATTTATCTTCTGATGGTAGTCGGACTTAGCAAAGCTGTCGGTGTCTTAGAAAGGAAGTTGAGAAACAATGAGCGATAATACAAATACAACCAATTCTGCAGAGGTGATCTTAGAGATCCAGGATCTCTGCAAATCTTTTTGGGGATCATGAAGTATTAAAAGGAATCTCCACGACCATCAGAAAAGGGGATGTCCTTGCATTGATCGGACCTTCCGGCTGTGGAAAATCGACATTTCTGCGATCCTTAAACCTGTTGGAGATCCCAACGAGCGGACACGTTCTGTTTGAGGGGACGGATATGACGGATAAGTCGGTGGATATTAACCATGTACGGGAAAAAATCGGAATGGTGTTCCCGCAGTTTAATCTGTTTCCAAACATGACTATTAAGGAAAACATTATGCTTGCCCCGGTAAAACTCAACAAAATGACCAGGGAAGAGGCAGAGAAAAAAGCGATGGAACTTTTGAAAAGAATCGGTCTGTCTGATAAGGCGGATGCCTATCCAAGCCAGCTTTCGGGTGGACAGAAACAGAGAATTGCCATTGTCCGTTCGCTTGCCATGAACCCGGATATTATTTTGTTTGATGAGCCGACTTCGGCATTGGACCCTGAGATGGTTGGCGAGGTTTTAAGCGTTATGAAAGAACTTGCAGAGGACGGTATGACCATGGTGGTTGTAACACATGAAATGGGATTTGCAAGAGAGGTTGCAAACCGTGTCATGTTCATCAATGACGGTGTCATTCAGGAAGAAAACACACCGCAGGAGATCTTTGAACATCCACAGAGTCCGAGATTGCAGGAATTTTTATCAAAAGTATTATGATCATGAAAGAAAAAAGGCTGTGCGGCAGCCTTTTTTCTTTTGCTTTATTTCTGGTGTATAATTCGCTATAATCGATATAGAATCTAAGACACAGGTACGGAAACGATAAAAAACGATGGAACATCAGACAGGGAGAAAACGATGGGGAAAAAGGAATGGAAGAAGATCAGACATGGGATCATCATTTTTGTGATGGCATTTTTCAGTGCAATACCATTTGTGGTATATGGAAAAATATTGATTCCCAAGAAACAATCCGTATTGGATATATTGATTATGGCGGGTTTATCGATCTGGACGAAAATGGGGAGTATACAGGATATGGCGTGGAATTGCTGGATAAGATCGCTGAGTATACCGGATGGAAGTACGAATATGTGTATGACACATGGGACAATGTCCTGAAAAACTGGAGTCAGGTGAGATTGATATGATCTGCCAGGCGCAGAAAACACCGGAACGTGAGGAGAGATTCCTGCTTTCGAAGTACTGGGCGGGAACAGAAGCCTGTGTTCTTTATGCAAGAATGGATGATGACAGGTATTATTACAATGATTATGAGGCTTTTAATGGCATCCGGGTGGCAGGACTGAAAGAAAGTTTTCAGAATGATGATCTGAAAGAATATGCTCAAAAGAATGATTTTTCGTTTGAGTTGAAAGAATACATGACGACAGAAGAATGTTTTCAGGCATTGGAGGAAGGTGCTGTGGATGCAGTCGTACAGGGATCGCTTGTCGGGATGGACGATTATAAGATTATCTGCCGGTTTGGAGCGCAGCCATTTTATCTGATGGCAGGAAAGCAGAAGCAAAAGGTAATGGAGGATGCCGATTATGCGCTTGGAGAGATCACAGCGGATTATCCGACATTTTTAAGTGAACTGTACCAGAAGTATTATGGAGATACTTCTGCCATGGGGCTTGCATTTACAAGAGAAGAAATTGAATATATTCGGGCACAAAAACAGGTGAATATAGCGTTTATCAATAACAGACCACCGTTTTCAATGGAAAATGACGACGGAGAAATCGAAGGGATCATTGTTGATCTTGTGAGTCGGATCCGGGAGAGCAGCGGCCTGAATCTGCAGTACACGATGCTGGAAAGTGGTCAGCGTGTGATAGATTATCTTGAAAAACATCCGGCAGATCTGGTGGCTGGTGTCGTAGTCGAAAATCCTGCATTCACAAAATCTGATTATCTGGTATCAGATGTCATATACACAGGGAAGTGGCGCTTGTCTGCAGGCAGGGGATGAACTATACACCCGGAGATGCAGAGAATAAGTATATTCTTGCAATCACGAAGAGTTATGCGGCACTGGAAAATTATATCCAGGCAAATTATCCGGAGTTTGAGATTGTAAAATGCACTACGACAGAGGAATGTATGGAACTTCTGAACAGCGGAGAGTGCGACTTTATGGCACAGAATGTCAACGTGGTGACACCGCTGCTGCAGAAACCGCGGTATGAGGGACTGACGGTACTGCCTAACCTGTCTACAGAAGAACCGATGGGAATCGTTGGGAAAAACAGTGATGAAAATAAAATTCTGATGAGCATTATCAATAAATGCATTACGCAGATTTCCTCTCAGGAAGTATCCCAGATTACGATCAGCCATACAGTGGCGAATGGGTATCAGCTTACCTGGACGGATGTGCTGTATAAGTTCCGCTATCCGCTTATTGTCATCTTTATTTTGCTGGTGGCGAGTATTCTGTTTATGATTTTCTGGCAGGAGGCGAGACGAAAAAGCTATTTAAAGATTGCGGAGAAGAATGAACAGCTTTTAGAGGCAGTCGATCAGGCAAACCGGGCAAATCAGGCAAAGAGTGATTTTCTTGCAAGAATGAGCCACGAGATACGGACACCGATGAATGCAATCGTAGGACTGACGGAGATCGCAAAACACTATGAGGAAGATCCGAAGAAGATAGAGGACTATCTCGATAAGATTGATGTGTCGTCCAAGGTGCTGTTAAATATTATCAATGATATTTTAGATATGTCGTCTATCGAGAATAAGAAGATGAAAATTGCAAAGGAACCGTTTGATCTTCATGAGATCTTAATGTCTGTCTGCACGATTTATGAACCGCAGTGCAAGCAGAAAGGGATAGCGTTTGAGGTACAGGACGAAGAGGTGACGCATACACATCTGATCGGGGATGGACTTCGTGTGAACCAGATTTTGCTGAACCTGGTTTCCAATGCTTACAAATTCACGCCGTCCGGTGGGAAAATCACGATCAAAGTGAAGGAACTCTATGTGAAGGAGGAGAAAGCATACTTTAATTTCCTTGTGGAAGATACCGGGGAGGGCATGTCGGAGGAGATGCAGACGCGGCTGTTCCAGCCATTCGAGCAGGAGAGTGCGACAACTGCGCAGAAACACGGAGGAAGCGGACTGGGGCTGTCCATTGCAAAAATTTCGTGGAACTGATGTCAGGCTCCATTTCCGTGAAATCGAAAAAAGGAGAGGGAACGACATTTGTTGTGTCTATTCCATTTGAATTTGAACAGGCTGCAGAACCGGAAATAACGGAGCAGCCGGTGGAAAACGGTTTGTCCGTGGTACAGGAAGAACAGGCGGTATATGATTTTACCGGGAAAAAAGTATTGCTTGCGGAAGACACCGCATTTAATGAAGAGGTGGCAACAGAACTGCTTGCAATGGTACATATGGATGTGGATTGTGCACATAACGGCAAGGAAGCCGTCGAGTTGTTTGAGAAGGCAAAGCCAGGTACTTACATGGCAATTCTTATGGATATTCACATGCCGGTGATGAATGGTTATGAAGCGGCACGCACAATCCGGAAGTCAGAGAGAGAGGATGCCGGAACGATCGCAATTTATGCCATGACTGCAAATTCTTTTTGAGGAGGATGTCAGTGCAGCCTTAAATGCGGGAATGAACGGACATATTGCAAAACCGATCGATGCGCAGATCTTATATGAAGTTTTGGACAAGCTTGCAAAAGAACAGCAGTAAAAGGAATTGTTTGCAACCTGAATGGCTTTGTGGTAGTATATCTAATGGTTTTTTATGATCTGAACGGAAAATAAGCAAAAAGGAGCATATATAAAACATGAAATGGAATAAATATACCATTGAGACAACGACTGCGGCAGAAGATTACTTAAGCTCTGCACTTATGGATCTTGGCATTGAAGGTGTGCAGATCGAGGATAATGTGCCGCTGACAAAAGAAGATCAGGCAGAGATGTTCATTGATTTTCTGCCGGAACTTCCACCGGATGAGGGGATCAGCTATGTCAGTTTTTATCTGGAAGACAACGGACAGGATGATACCGAACTGTTAAAACAGGTCAAGACAACCATCGAGGAGATGCGGAATGTGGTAGATATGGGAACCGGAAAGATCACATCCGACCAGACGGAGGATCTTGACTGGATCAACAACTGGAAGAAGTTTTTCAGCTCTTTCTATATTGACGATATCCTGATCAAGCCAACATGGGAAGAACTGAAGGAAGAAGACAGGGACAAGTTTTTGATTGAGATCGATCCGGGTGTCTCTTTTGGAACAGGCAAGCATGAGACGACACAGCTCTGCATCCGGCAGTTACTGAAATATATTCGTGGAAATGAAACATATACGCCGCAGGTAAAGACACCAAAGGTTCTTGATGTTGGCTGCGGAAGCGGTATTTTATCGATCGTGGCACTGAAATTAGGGGCATCAGAGGTAGTCGGAACAGACCTTGACCCGGACTGCATGACTTCCACACACGACAATATGGAAGTAAATCATCTCGATCAGAAACTGGGAACATTTTATGTTGGAAATCTGATCGATGATACAGAACTTCAGGAAAAAGCCGGAACGGAAGAATTTGATATCGTTGTTGCCAACATCCTGGCAGACGTGATCATTCCAATGGCACCGGTGATTCCGGCGCGTTTAAAAAAGGTGGATATTTTATCACATCAGGAATCATTGATTTCAAAGAGAACGACGTGAAAGAGGCAATTGAGAAAGCCGGTCTGGAAGTTGTAGAGATCAATCATCAGGGCGAATGGGTGAACATTACAGCAAGAAAGAATTAGGAAAAGACATGTATCAGTTTTTTATAGAAGATGAAAATGCAGCAGAAGATTTTGTGACAATTGAAGGCAGCGATGTCAACCATATTAAAAATGTGCTGCGGATGAAACCGGGAGAGAAAATCCGTGTGTGCACCAGAAACGGACAAAACTATTTTTGCAGTATATCTGATATTACAGAAAGCTTTGTTCGTGCGGATATTCTGGAAAAAGAGGCGGAAAGCACAGAACTGCCATGCAGGATTTATCTGTTTCAGGGGCTTCCGAAGAATGACAAGATGGAATGGATCATTCAGAAGACTGTGGAACTTGGCGTTTATGAGGTCATACCGGTCGCCATGAAAAACTGTGTGGTAAAGTTAGATGACAAAAAGGCAAAATCAAAGGTGACGCGCTGGCAGGCGATCGCAGAGAGCGCAGCAAAACAGTCAAAGAGAAGTCTGATCCCGGAAGTGAAGATGCCGATGTCGTAACAAAGAAGCTGTGGCATATGCCAAGAAACTGGATGTGAAACTGGTTCCCTATGAAAACGAGCATGGAATGGCAGGGACGAAGGCTGCAATGGAACAGATAAAAAAGGCGAAAGTATCGCAGTGTTTATCGGACCGGAGGGCGGATTTGCGCCGGAAGAGATTGAAATGGTCAGAGATGAAATGCAGCTGATCTCACTTGGCAGACGGATCCTTAGAACAGAGACGGCAGGAATCGCAGCCCTTGCGATTTTGGGATATCAGTTAGAGAGTCAGACCGATGGCAGGGATGAGTAGAAGAGTGATGCTGCATAGATAAAGAAGGATAATTATGGAAACAAATTTGACAGAAGTTTATTTGGATAATTCTGCAACGACCCGTTGCAGTGAACGTGCAAAAGATTTGATGGTAAAAGTTCTGATGGAAGATTACGGAAATCCATCCTCACTTCATATGAAAGGTGTGGAAGCAGAGAACTATATCAAAGAGGCTAAGAAAAAGATCGCAAAGACGTTAAAGGTGGATGAGAAAGAAATCCTTTTCACATCCGGAGGGACAGAATCAAACAATACCGCACTGATCGGAGCAGCACTGGCAAATAAAAGAGCCGGAAATCATATTATCACGACATCAATAGAGCATGCGTCTGTTTCAGCAGTTACAGGATATTTAGAGGAACTTGGCTTTCGAGTGACATATCTGAAAGTGGATGCAGATGGTATCATTTCACTCGACGAACTGCGGGAGGCGGTATGTGAGGACACGATCCTCGTCTCTATGATGATGGTCAACAATGAGATCGGAGCAGTGGAACCAATCGAAGAAGCAATCAAGGTGATCAAACCAAAAATCCGAATACATTGGTACATGTGGATGCGATCCAGGCATATGGCAAGTACCGTATTTTTCCAAAAAAACTGGGAATTGATATGCTCTCTGTCAGCGGACATAAAATCCATGCGCCGAAAGGAACAGGATTTCTGTTCATCAAAGATAAGACGAAGGTAAAACCGCTGATTTACGGTGGCGGGCAGCAGAAGGGCATGCGCTCCGGAACCGAGAACGTACCGGGCGTTGCTGCGTTAGGTGAGGCTGCCGAAGAGATTTATGAAAACTTTGAGGAAAAAATTGACCACCTTTATCAGATCAAACAGCGTTTTGTGGAAGGCGTTTTAAAAATAGAAGGTGTGTCTGTCAATGGAAAGACAGGACGTGATTCCGCACCACAGATCGTCAGTGTGAGTATTGACGGCGTGCGCAGTGAGGTTATGCTCCACACATTAGAGGACAGAAAGATTTATGTGTCAGCGGGAAGCGCATGTTCCTCGAACAAACCGTCCGTGAGCCATACATTGACAAGCATCGGACTTAAGAATAATCTGCTGGATTCGACGATCCGGTTCAGCTTTTCCGTGCATACCACAGAGGAAGAGATCGATTATGCCTTGGAAGTCATGAACGAGGTTGTGCCAAAGCTCCGCCGTTATACGAGAAAGTAGTCCGGCAATTGCGAAACTCATGAAAGTGTAAAATGAATTGTGGAAAAGTAACAAAAGACATGAAAAAGGAGAAAATATGTATAAATCATTTTTGATCAAATATGCGGAGATCGCGATCAAAGGAAAAAAACAGATATTTATTTGAAGATGCATTGGTAAGCCAGATCAACCATGCATTGAAAAAGGCAGAAGGAGAATTTCTTGTCCGGAAAGAGCAGGAAAGAATTTATGTCGATACGTTGAGCGACTATGATTATGATGAGGTTGTGGAAGCATTAAAATGTGTGTTTGGTATCGTCGGGATCTGCCCGGTTGTATTGTTGGAAGACGAAGGATTTGACAAACTTGCAGAGGAAGTCATTGCATACATTGATAAGGTGTACCCGGACAAACATTTTACATTTAAAGTAAATGCCCGCCGCGCAAGAAAGAATTATCCGATGGAGTCCATGGAGATCAATGCAGCCATGGGCGAGAAGATTTTAGATGCTTTACCCGGAGACAAAAGTAGATGTGCATCATCCACAGGTGGTATTTAATATTGAGATCCGTGCAAAAATTAACGTATACTCAACGATTATTCCGGGACCGGGTGGAATGCCGGTCGGAACCAACGGCAAAAGCAATGCTCCTTTTTCCGGAGGAATTGACAGTCCGGTGCCGGTTATATGATGGCAACGCGGTGTCACGATTGATGCTACTTATTTTCATGCACCGCCATATACAAGTGAGCGTGCAAAACAGAAAGTAGTTGATCTGGCAAAAATTAGTCAGTGAATATGCCGGAGAGATCACGCTTCATGTGGTGAATTTTACCGATATCCAGCTGTATATTTATGAGAAATGTCCACACGAGGAACTGACCATCATCATGCGCCGCTATATGATGAAAATTGCAGAATATATCGGAAAAAGAGGGATGGGTGTCTGTCATTGATCACCGGGGAAAGTATCGGCCAGGTGGCAAGCCAGACCATGCAGAGCCTGGTAGCGACAAATGCGGTTTGTACGATGCCGGTGTTCCGTCCGGTCATTGCCTTTGACAAGCAGGATATCATCGATATTGCAGAAAAAATCAACACGTTTGAAACTTCGATTTTGCCATACGAAGATTGTTGTACAACTTTCGTAGCAAAACACCCGGTTACCAAACCGGATCTAGGAGCGCATCGAAAAATGCCGAGACACATCTTTCGGAAAAAATTGATGAAATGTTTGAGACAGCGGTGACGACATTGAGATCATAAAAAGTTTCACCGGATTCGGAAGAATAAAAAACAGGGTGGGAGATTTTAAAAAAGAAAAAAGAGCAAGAAAAAAGGACTGTATCTCTGAAAGAGCACAGTCCCCACATTGTACTTTTTGTTCCCCATAGACAGTCTCGATAAATTATCGAGACGATTAAACTGATGTCGGTTTTAATAAATGGCATGTAATTTTTCATCGCATCTACGTCATTTTCACTGTGGATGTTTAAATCGATTGGTTTAGATAAATCAAGGCTGAAAATACCCATGATAGATTTTGCGTCGATTACATATCTTCCGGAAACCAAGTCGAAATTCACATCAAACTTTGTTATTCGTTTACAAATGCCTTTACTTTGTCAATGGAGTTTAAAGAAATTGAGGAATGAAAAATCGAATGAAAAAGCAGCACTGCACAATCTGGGGTGTAAAGTAAATGCATATGAGACAGAGGCAATGCAGCAGATATTAGAAAAGGCAGGTTATGAGATTGTCCCATTCACAGAAAGCGGATGTCTATGTGATCAATACCTGTTCCGTAACCAATATGGCAGACCGTAAAGTCAAGACAGATGCTGCATAAGGCGAAAAAGATGAACCCGGATGCAATCGTTGTGGGCGCCGGATGTTATGTGCAGACAAAGAGGCAGAGGCACTGCTTGATGATACGGTGGATATCGTGATCGGAAATAACAAAAACATGAATTGCTTGCCATGCTCGAAGCATATGAAAATGACCACGGAAAGTGTGGGAATGTGATCGATATCAATCATGAGAAGCAGGAATATGAGGAAATGTTCTTAGAGCGCACCGCAGAGCATACCAGAGCTTTTATAAAGGTGCAGGATGGTTGCAAACCAGTTCTGCAGTTACTGCATTATTCCATTTTGCAAGAGGACGGGTGCGGAGCAGAAATGTTCAGAAGATGTTCTGGAGGAAGTGAAACGTCTTGCAGGAACATGGATTCAGGGAGATCGTCCTCACGGGGATCCATTTGAGTTCCTACGGTGATGGACTGCGGTGACAATCTGCTCATCTGATCCGGGATGGTGCATAATGTCGATGGGATTGAGCGGATCCGTTTGGAAGCTTGGAACCGAGAATCGTGACGGAAACATTTGCAGAAGAACTGGCAAGATGGAGAAGATCTGTCCGCATTTTCATCTGTCGCTACAAAGCGGATGCGATGCCACACTGCAGCGCATGAACCGCAGATATGATACAAGGGAATATGAAGAGGGATGTCAGATCCTGAGAAAATATTTTGACCATCCTGCCATCACGACAGATGTGATCGTAGGTTTTCCGGGAGAGACAGAAGAAGAATTTGCACAGACAAAGGAATATTTAAAACGCATTCATTTTTATGAAATGCATATCTTCCAATATTCTAAGAGAGAAGGAACAAAGGCAGCTGTGATGGAACATCAGGTCCCGGAACCAAGAAAAAGAGCGAGCAATATCCTTCTGGCGTTAGAGAAGAAAATGTCTGAAGAATTCCGGGAATACTATGTCGGAAAACAGGTGACTCTTCTGATGGAAGAGGCTTATGAATTTGAAGGTGAAACATATTTTACCGGATACACAAAAAAGAGTATGTAAAGATCGCTGTGAAGTCGGCAGCTGACCTTTCGAATCAGTTTGTGAAAGGAACGATCCGGGGCAGATTGACAGATGATATCTATCTTTATGGTTGAATTTTAGGACAAACTATATTAGAATAAGCTAGAGGATTACTGTAATTATGAAGGCACTGAATAATTACGGATTACTTTTTTACCATAGAGAAAGAAGAGTATAAGGGCGTGACAAGTATGCAGGAGATCAATAACACACAATATTTTAAAGTGGAAAGGAACCGGAAATCAGGTAAAGGATGTACTTGCAATTGTATATCGTGCACTGAGCGAGAAAGGGATACAATCCGGTGAATCAGATTGTTGGATATATTATGTCGGGAGATCCTACTTATATCACCAGTCATAATAATGCAAGAAGTCTGATCATGAAAGTAGAGCGTGACGAATTAGTAGAA
>VOFH01003424.1_pt1 | contig 26212 bp, 42 predicted proteins | sample 5384091 | NCBI WGS metagenome assembly VOFH01 (sample SAMN12384727, study PRJNA508395) | human gut metagenome | isolation source: healthy gut G | host: Homo sapiens
ACAAGCTGACGGAAACGGAAACCTATTGGCAAAATGCGGATGGGTCGATTACCTATGAATCACACCTGGAGCCGATCCGGTATCAAGACGAAGAGGAAACTGGCACGATATTATCAACGACGTGGTACAGGTGGACAAGAGCGCGGAAAGCGAAGATCCGTTTAAGGAAGAGGGCTATGACTATCGATCGGAATCCTCCAAGAGTTGGGTGCTGCTCGATGAGGATATTCGCAGCGATGCGCCTATTAAAATACAAAAGAGGGCTGTATGGCCTGGCGATAAAGCCGTTATGGAATCAAAATGCGGACCTGCAACCGCAGCCCACGCAGGAAAACCCGGCAACGCCGACACCTACGCCGGAGTCTACCGTACAAACGCCGGAGACGACACCGTCCCCAACCTTGACAGAAGAACTGCCAACGCAAACGCCGGCGCCGATTGAGCCGACGCAGCAGCCACAGGCGCAGGAGACCACACAGGGAAGAAATGCCAAGTATGCGGTATCAACCCAGGAGAATCTGCCTAAGGCAACAGAAGATGAGCGGCCGGAACAAGATCTTCCGGAAAGCAAATTGTCCTTCAACGTAAAAACAGAAGCAGAACAGCCGGATACACCGGGGAAAAAAAAACGGTACAAAAGGCGAAGGCAAAAAGCCAATGAAGAGCACGATCCATATACGTATTCGCCGGAGCTGGAATATGAGTCTGTGGACTATTCCAACGTATTTGAAGAAGGCGTAAGCCTTCGTTTGCAGCCAAACAACATTGGGATGAAAGAGGATATCATTTTGACGGAAGCGCCCCAAAGCACGGCGTTTTCCTTTGAACTATCCGTAGAGGGCGTGGTACTGGAGCTCATCGAGGAAGACGGCGTTGTGCTCATCAAGGACCAAGAAACCTTAGAGAAGATTGGCTTTATCCCGCAGCCGTTTATGGTGGATTCCGGCATACAGGAGGAGTATGAGAATATCAGCTTCGATATCGGCGTTGCCTTGGAGGACTTGGGGAATGGGCAATATCTGTATACCCTGACGCCCAGCCAAGCGTATTTGCAAGATGAAAATACCGTGTATCCTGTAAAGATTGATCCCTCTGTAAACATCGACGGGGCAACGAAGACAAAGGATACCTATGTGGACTCGTCTCATCCAAACAGCAACTATTATACAAACCAATACCTAAGGGTAGGCCATGACACGGCGGAGCAAAATTTCGTTCCATCATGAGTTTTGACCCGCCTTCCGGCTTGGATAAAGCGTATATTTCGGAAGCGACGGTGAACACCTATCAATCGTACAACGGCACCTCCACGCCGATGTTTGGCATGTACCGGGTAAAGATTCCTGGGAATCGGATAATTTGACCTGGAACAATGTAACGGCCTACTTGGAACTGATGGGAAATATGCGGAAGGCAGGGTAGGCAATACGGGCTGGTATACCTGGCCGGCCACCAACCTGGCACAGAGCCTGGTCCGTAAAGGGCAACTATGGCCTGCTGTTCAAAAAGCGAGGAGGAAAGCGCGCAAAGGTACAAGCGGTGGTATTCATCGGATTCCTCCATCTGCAAACCCATTTTAACGCTTGTCTACACGCCCATCGACACAGCCACGACTGTACGGGTATACCCAGGCGGAAACAACTCCTCCAAGGGGGATATCAAGATAAACTGGAATCCGCAGACAGGGGTGAAGGTCCGGGCGTATTTGGATGGGAAGCCGGTAGAGGCTTCGGGGACAGCTATACCTGGCACGATGTGGTATCCGGGGTAGAGCACAAGGTAAAAGGTAGAATTTTACACCGATTACGGCGTAAAGGTATTCTCAGAGGAAAAGACAGCCAAAATTCGGACAATTCCCCGCCGGTATTCAGCGATATTGCAGATGCCTATATGGAAAAACGGCCAGGCTGTGTTGTCCTTTGCGCCGGCGTTTAAGCCGGGAAGCATTAAAAAGTGTGTCCTTCCCGATATGGACGCCCAGCGGCGGGCAGGATGATTTGATTTGGCATCCCAAGCAGGTGGCAGGGACAACGACAGGGACTTGGTCTACGACGGTTGATATCTCTGAGCACAAAAACGGAACAGATATATATTTTTGCCATCTCTATGGCACAACGGATAAGGGGGATAAGGGAAAACTTCGGAGATATGCCCTTTAATTTTGGTACAGAGGAACGGGTATATGGGAAAAATTGGGGTACGCTTGAAGACGGCCCTGTAGCAGGAGAGATCTTATACGAAAAATATCGGATACCAAATTTAGAATCACGGCCAGCAGGGTGACAAGAAGAGACGCGATCGCCAAGCACGAGATCTACTGGTCGGAGGTAGGGTCAGACGAAAAGCATCTATTGAAACGCTGGGGTACCTTGGGAAGCAACGCGCCGGTACGGCATAGAGGAAAGCGGACTGCCGAGCGGGAAATCCATCTATTTTACCATCAAAGCCTATGACGAAATGGCAACTACACCACCATGGAGCTGCCGACCAATGTCGTGGATATTCCCAATCATAACACGCCGCAGAGGCCCAGCGACTCAGCGTTATCAACGGACAGGGCGAGAGCTATACCTATGACCAAACGCCCGCCTTTGGGGTAGATTCCTTTGCACAGGTGCATTGGAAGGTGGAAAAGGGCTGGAAAGCGTATTTGATATTGCGCATATTCAGTATCGCATTGACAATGGAGAATGGGAAACCATCGATCCGTTGCCATGATATATCCGGATAGCCCGATCAAAGACAACGGGTACAGAATTCCGCTTACGAGCCAGCTGGCAGAAGGAGAGCACATCATCGAAATCCGTGCCGTCGACGGCAATACTGCCCACCAGCTGGCAGGGCCGGAGCGCAGCATCACAGTAGTACGCGATACAACAGCGCCGGTGTTGGACATCATACCTGTCATCCGAGGGGATCCGCCCGTGTGGACCATGACGGATCAAATCGTCATCCAGGATGCGCAGGATGCATTTCTGGATACGATAACAGCGGAAATCGGCATCAAACTGCCAGGGAATTGCCGCTGCTTTCGGCTGCCTACCAGACCGTGCCCATTCAATATACCAAGGGATGAAAACGGAAGGATACCTTCCGGCAACCGTGTCTTTGACAGGCCTAGATCTTGTAGACGGCCAGTACGTTGTAAGGATCAAAGCCACGGACAAAGCGGGCCATAGCACAGCGAGGGAACAGGCCTTACGCTGATTACGGATGAAAATGTGCAGGTAACCAATAGACAGCTGGTTTGGGGCCAGCGACCATCAGCGAAGAGAAGACGGAACCTATTTGATTGACAATCGGAACAACACGTTTACCTTTAACGTGCTGGGCGAAGTGCCGGAAGGTGCGTATGGCAAGCTATTTGTTGGCGGAGAATTTTTCAGCCGGGGGGTGACGGCATAGAAAACGGCCAAATTGATTTCACGCTGGATGTTTTGATGGCTGTATACACAAAGACGATTTTGGAGAAGGGAACACGACAAATCTTCATGCCGTGCTGTACGATGCAAACAACAATCCTATTCTGTACTCACAACCGCTGTATATAAAGACAACGTCATTGCCATGACGCCTGAAAACTTGGAGATGGAGGATCTAAAAGGCTTCACACAGACAGGTCAGTCGTTGACGCATACGGGCCCGCTGCCCGCGGACAATCAGTTTGTCTTAAAAAACGCATCGACAGCGTATATGGCATGCTGGAAAGCGTAGAGGTAGCGACGGCCGAGGCAATGCCAGAGAACCTGAAATTTGAAGTGAGCTTTTATGATGAATCCGGTGAATATTTTGGAAAGACGGTGGTAGCGTTCTGGGAAACGGCAACGCCGCAATTTAGCAAAGGAGAGATAGCGGGCACGGCTTGCGGCTACATGCTGCGCGGGTACATCGAGCAGCCGGGAGAAACGCCCTATGAAATCGATCTATCCGAGCTGCATATCACAGAACGATATGTAGGCACCAATGATTTGGTATATACCCAGCTGGTAGATCCGCCGACAAATTTGTCCGCTACGCCGCTGTTAAACTACACAACCTGGCTGGAGATGGACGCCGGCCCAGGCAGAGGGCGCTGAACAGATACAATACGAGATCTTCGCCAGACCGTTGGCATGCAGGATCGAAAGTGCATCGCAGTGGTAGAGGAACCCTACTATTATGACTATAACCTATCCTATGGGGAGACGTTTGAATATTGGGTGGTGGCCTCGCGTAACCTATCCTGTAGTGGTGGATTATGCGGCGGATGTACGAAGCCTGCCTACCAACAGCGCAACGGCTACCATGGTAGACCAGGGAGAGGTGGATAAATATTTAGGCTCCAGGACTATTGAGCTATCTCACGGCGGATATGGGCAACGGTACTGGCTATATCAATACAGCCAGCGGCAACCTGGTATATCAAAAACGGACTTTACCAACACTGCACCGCTGTTGGCCAGTACGATGCGGCGTACTTTCAACAGCCAAGCAACCTCAAATTCTCCGTTGGGAAAGGGCTGGGATTTCAGCTTTAACACCAATATGTTGGCAGAAATGGGCCATGATGAATCCGGACAGCCCATCACTGTGGCTCTGCTTCTCAAGGATGGGGATGGAACCGTTCATCGGTATGAAAAACAACCGGACGGCACCTACAAAGCCCCTAGCGGCGTCTTTATTACGCTGGAAGAGCAGGCGGACGGCACATTTAAGGCGACCCGCTCGGATGATATCGTATATACCTTTAACCAGAGCATGTTCATTGAGTCTTTCTCCGAACCGAACGGAAACAAGCTGCTGTTTGAATACGATGAAAGAGGACGGCTCATCCAGGTAATGCACAGCCTGTATCAGGAGGAGAGCTTTGCCGAGGAAGAAAAGCAGTATATCACATTTGAATATGGAGAATCCCCGCACGACCAGGATAAGATCATCAAAGCGAACAACATATATGGCAGCGCGAACGGCGCATTGGTGCAGCAGAGCTATCTCTATACCTATTTTGATGACCCGGCACAGGAGAACTACGGACAGCTCAAGGATGTGCGCACCAGCGTGGTGCGGCCCATCAAGACATTGCAGCAGCGCCCTGGCTCCGGCGGTGGCGGAGGCGGCGTTACGGAATCAATCGAAGATAGCCAGGAAACCGTGACGATGTTTGAATCGTATGAATACCCCGGAGAATCTTCGGATGCGTTTGTCATTGTTTCCCCGGCCAACGAGATGTCGGCGGCTGGCAGCGCCAAACAAAGCGCCTTGACATTGGATGAAGCCAATCGGGTGAGCCTGTTTACCAATGCCAACGGCGATACCAGCACCCTTTGCCTATGCCATGCTGGATGAACAGCGCCAGCAAACGACGGTGACAAATACGGTGGATGCCAACGGCGCAGGCAGCACTTCGTATATCACGGATCTGTCCAACCATGGCGTGGTGACGCAAACCATTTCGCCAAACGGCAGAAAAACCTATTATGAGAACTATACCGATACGCTCAAGGCGCAGACCATCCGCACCTATCAGGATGCGGCGGAGACCGAGCCAATTGCGTATGCGATCACATATGACGATCTAGGCAATGTATTGACAGCGCTGGCGCCGGACGGTGTTTTGACCACCAATACCTATGCGGCAGGAAAGGATTGGCTGACCAGCCAGACACTGACCAAGGATGGCGCAGTGCTCAACAAAATTGTCTATACCTACGATGAGAAGGGCAATCAGCTTTCAGCCACGACGGCTGTGAGCGATCCGGCCTCGTTCACCGATACCAAGACCACAAGCTACGCGTACGATGGGCGGGGGCAATTGGCCTCGCAAACAGCATGGAACGGGCAGCAGACCAGCTATGCCTACGATAAGTTTGGCAGGCTGAGCGAAAGCACGGTATCCGGTTCCGGCATCAGCCAGACCACACGATACACCTATGATGCATACAACCATCCGGTAACGACGACCTCAGAGCGCGGAAGCAGCGATATTACGACGCAAACGCAATACGATGCATTGGGTTATCTGTTGAAATCTGTGGATCCCACGGGTATGGTAGAGGCGTATCGGTACAATGCCAACGGCCTGCAAACCGAACAGCTGGTGATAGGGTATACCGAAAGCGGGCAGTTTGTGGAGGCCAAAAAGACGACGGTACAGTACGATGAGATCAATCGGGCCGCCACCATCACCGACCCCAGCGGAGCGGTGCAAACGCAGGCCGTTTCGGCGGGCGACGGCCTGATTACCACCCAAACCGAGCGGATGGGCAAAGACGGCGTTTTGCGCCAAAGCAGCACGCAGACGGCAGTAGACGGCTCCTATACAATGGAGACCAACCAGGGCCTTGGCAGCAAAACCTATTATGACTATATCGGCAATATGAGCCGTGTAACCCAGATCCACGGCGGCACGGAGGAGCGCGGCGTCAATGCATCCTACGATGTGATGGGGCAGCTGATCCATACGTGGGACGATACCAACACGGTGGAAAGCTATACCGATTACGATGCGCTGGGCCATGTGCAGAGGGAATGGACGTATGTAAAGACCGACGGGGAAACGCGCCTGTATGCCGTCAAGCAGTATGCACATAATTTGCAAGGCCAGGTCACCAGCGTCCGGGAATATACCAACCTTTTGCCGTATGGGGCGATCGCGGAGACCGAGCCATACCAGACAACAAGCTACACCTACGACGAAAGCGCAGGCGAAGGCCGACCAAAAACACCGTTACGGACGCAGAGGGCGGCGTAACGGAAACCTACTACAACCAGATGGGGCAGGTAGTCAAGGAAATCAAAAGGGGAGAAATTCGGAAAAAGCAAATCGTAACAATCTACGCTTACGACGGATACGGACGGCAGACGGAGGTAAAGCAAGGCGATCAAAATACGCAGACAGTCAAGCAAAGCTATGAGTATGATGCGTATGACAGAGTGAAAAAGCAAAAGACCAACGGCAGCACGTATACCGAACTAACCTACGACCATTTCGGACGGCGGGATGGGATGACCGACCATACCGATGGCGAGACCATCCAAAGCAGCTGGGCGTATGATAAAAACGACCGGGCGCTGTATGTAATGCAGGATGGCAAAATCATGGGCTTTTGGGTACAACGGCGTAGGCGAGATGACAAGCATCCGGTACAGCGCGGGCAATACGATGGAAATTGAAGGTGCGGTGCGCACCGTCACGTATGAGTATGACGATTTGGGGCGGCTGACGGCTGTGAAGAGCGGCGAGGTGGATACCAGCAACGAAACGATGGCGGAAAACGTGAAAACGGTGAAGGATTACAGCTATGCCGCCAACGGGGATTTAACGGAAAGCCACGAATATCTGGAATTTGATACAAAGGAAGACAAGCAAGGCATCACGCTGACGCAAAGCTATGAGTACGATGCGGTAGGGCGGCCGATAGAAATAGCATACAAGCAAGGGGAGGCCGTCAAAGAAAAATACACGCAGAGCTATGATGGGCGCAACTATATCACAGAGGGCAGCTATACCGATGGGTATGGCGATACGGCGAAGACGCTGAACCGGACGTATCAGTACGACGCCATCGGGCGGCTGACGGAAACCGGCGTATCCAACAGCGAAAAAGACCAAGACAACGGGATACCAATACGATAAGGTCGGCAACCGGCTGTACCAGACGGTGGAGGACGGGACAAAGACGGTATCGACGAAATACACCTACAACGCGCTTGGGCAGCTGACGCAGACGCAAAAGGGCCTGGGCACGGCGGACAGCGTGGCAAACTGGGTCAACGAAGAGCTGTATACGTATGATATGTATGGCAACCAAACGGGGGGTAGAGGTATACGAAATCAACGAGGAGATCACAAGCAGCGAAAAGCAGGGGATGTGCGGTACAGCTACGACGAAAGCAACCAGATGGTGCAATATGAGACCAAAGGCGTGGAAGAAACGGAATGGACACAAGCGGCGAGAAACGTTTACAATGGGGAAGGGATGCGGATCCGCCAGTATGAAAACGGGAACGACTGGGCGCGGCAGTACTTCTACATCGGCGGGGCGCTGGCAATTTCCACGGACGGCAGCAACGAAAACTTCGTAAAGAGCGAAAACATCCTGGACCTCGAGCGGCACGATCCTAGCAGCGCGGAGAGAAGCGAAGGACGGAGAGCAGATCGAAGAGAGCGCATACTGGATCTACCATTACGATGCGCAGGGAGCGCGACCAACCTGGTAGGGGTGAAGGACGGAGCACTGTACCGTGCGGAGGAAAACGTCTATGATGCGTTCGGGAACGAAGAAACGGGCATGAAGGAAACGGTGTCGAGCGTACAAAACGACATCAAGTTTACCGGTGCGACGCTGGATAACAGTGGGACGTACTACCTAGGAGCCGGCACTACGACCCGAACACGGGGCGGTTCTTGCAGCAGGATACGTTCAAGGGAGACATATACAGCCCGTGGACACAGAACCTATACACCCACACCTCCAACAACCCAGTGAACTATATAGACCCGACGGGGCACTTCTTTGAGGAGTTATTCGGACTGGCGGGGAAGTGTCTTTGGAGAAAAGGCAAAGGGAAGCAGGAAGCAGATGGGAAAGAAACTGGATGACGCATTGGGATTAAACGGAGGAAGTACTGCTCCTGAAAAGAAAAAGACAGGAAACAGTGTAGTAGACAGTAATCAGCGCAGCGCAAAGAATAGGGGCAAGGCGTATGTCACGCGGGAAGATGCCGTTTATCACATGAATGAGATGCTAAAAGCTGCTGCAGCGGAAGCCGATTATGAGCGTGAATTCGGTGCTTTTGTATATGAATTTGAGGGAGAATTCTATATTTCAAGCATTATACAAGGAGAGATTGATTCGGTAACAAACGAAAGCGTTACGGCTGAGGTAACAAATCTAGGATTGCTAGTGGATAGGAATATAAATCAGGCGGTAGATTTTTTCTCATACCCATATTCATTATGATGAATATGCGAATAAAACGCATACTGCAGTATCAAGAAAAGGATACAAGATAGAAAAACACACATATATCAGATAGGGATGCTGACATCATTGACAATGGAAGGATGGGATCTGTCCCAATTAGAACTTTTTACAGCGCTGATACCACAAAGGGGCGCCATCTTATGGATCATCAACAGACAATATAAATGGAAAACGGAAAACATAGGAGGAAGAAATGAGAAAAAATTGGCTTTGCTGTTCGCAGTGATTCTGTGCACTTCATGCACTTGTGGGAGCGAACGCATCAGAAGATACCAAACAAATGTACCAATATCCAATAGAATCCATCATAGCCAAACCCTGACGAGTATAGAGGGGTATTTGTGGAGGTTATGGGGTATGTGAGCATAAAAGAGGATGGCATAGCGCTGTACTATTCAAAACGGGATTATAAGTATGAGACCAATGAATGTGCGATTTTGGCTACCGGAACGAGAGGATATGAGCGTAGAAAAATACGCACGGGAGATGGATCTGGAAGAAGGAAGGCAAGCAGATATCTTTATCGGGATAGAGGATTACGAATTGGGAGGAGAATATGCGGCTGTAGGGACATATCTAAAAAGGATCAAGATAAAGAGGGATATTTGCTGGAGGGACAGAGGTACAAAAATAAACCACCAATGATGCAGGTCTATCGACAGGAAGAGGAAGTATCGATGTATCGGGTGATGGCGCGTCCTTGGGATTACTATGGAAGAACAATATGGATGGAGTGCGTAAAAAGATACGGGTGGTACTTTATACCCGAACAATGAATTGAAAACAGATAGTGAAAAGGGATATCGGAATAGTTGAAATATGGATATTGTAGATGGAAAGCCAATCAATCTATATTTCGAAAGATGATGAGGAGATAGACGATATATATGGGCGAAAACTGATGGATCGATATGGACTTGAGGAATCCCATGAGCTTGGAGCAATAGAGCCATAGGGGTGCAGATTTCAAATAGAATGCAAAATATACCTGGAAGCCATGGGGATTTTAGTTGTATTTCACGAAGTGGCTTACTGTATCAGGAAAAGGATCTGGTAATTGACGAAAAGGATTTGGATAAGTTTTATGCAGTGGTAGAAATGGGAAATAAAAAATGCGAAAGAAACTCTACTTGTTAATCATAACTTTCATATGCGTATGCGCTTTGGTTGATGCAAAATGCTAGGCCTATGCAAACACCGAATACACAGGAGGGAAAAGAGTTGCGCTCTTGTCACTGATAGCTGTTCAGATAAATATGATGGATGAGGGCAACGGTACGGGGGCATATTGAGAGCAGAAGAAGAGGGCATAGCGCTGTACATGTTTGAAGAAGATGCGGAGTACGAATTGCATATCTCGGCGCTGTGGCTGGGGAAGTACGAGGAGATAAAGACGTTAACAAAGAACAGCTGCAAGCAATGAACGGAAAGTACGTGGGGCGTAGGCACCATCGCAGCGACGAAATATGGGCCAACAGGGGATTACAACTACGAAATGACAAACATAGAGAACGTAGCAGAGGTGGAGGAAGTTAACCGCTGCCAAGCGAAAGTTGGGGAATGAGAAAAGGGCACAAAGATGTGCCCTTTTTTCTATATGGTCGGTAGAATGAAGATGAAAGGTGATACGCTGACGCAGACGCAAAGGGCCTGGGCACGGCGGACAGCGTGGCAAACTGGGTCAACGAAGCTTTTATACGTATGATATGTATGGCAACCAAACGGGGGTAGAGGTATACGAAATCAACGAGGAGATCACAAGCAGCGAAAAAAGCGGGGGATGTGCGGTACAGCTGCCGACGAAAGCAACCAGATGGTGCAATATGAGACCAAAGGCGTGGAAGAAACGGAATGGACACAAGCGGCGAGAAACGTTTACAATGGGGAAGGGATGCGGATCCGCCAGTATGAAAACGGGAACGACTGGGCACGGCAGTACTTCTACATCGGCGGGGCGCTGGCAATTTCCACGGACGGCAGCAACGAAAAACTTCGTAAAGAGCGAAAAACATCCTGGACCTTGAGCGGCACGATCCTAGCAGCGCGGAGAGAAGCGAAGGACGGAGAGCAGATCGAAGGGAGCGCATTACTGGGATCTACCATTACGATGCGCAGGGGAGCGCGACCAACCTGGTAGGGGTGAAAAGGGACGGCACTGTACCGTGCGGAGGAAAACGTCTGGCGATGCGTTCGGGAACGAAGAAACGGGCATGAAGGAAACGGTGTCGAGCGTACAAAACGACATCAAGTTTACCGGTGCGACGCTGATAACAGCGGACGTACTACCTAGGAGCCGGCACTACGACCCGAATACGGGCGGTTCTTGCAACAGGATACGTTCAAGGAGACGTATACAGCCCGTGGACACAGAAACCTATACACCCACCTCCAACAACCCAGTGAACTATATAGACCTGACGGGCATTCGATGATGGGCATCCTTGCAGGAATAGCGAACGCTGTGAAAACATTATAAGGAAGAACTGGATAAAGCGGAAACCGTTGCGCAGACGGAAAGCAAAAGGGAAAGACTATAAACAATAGAGGAACAGGATTCAAAATAGAGAAGCGGCAGTCTATGCAATGAACAAGATGGTGATGAGAAGCAGATAAAACAGGGGCAGATACAGAAATAGGAGCATTTGTATATGAAGAGAAGATGGTCTGTTTATATCTCCAATACGTTTACAGGAATAGGAAGCAAGGTATATGCACAGGATGTCAACGCAGAATTGAGAGATTGGGGCTTTTGACGGATGGAATGAGTCCAGAGAACTATCCCTCACCGATTTTACTCATTCCATCTGTTTAATGATGAAAGAAACGATGCAATAAAAATATATTGTTGTAGGAATTGAACAAGGCCTGGATGATAATAAAAACCTAAAGCAATCGGAAAGACCTGCATCTCGGGTGGATTGGACAGGCTCCCATACGTTGCATGGCTCAACGGATGATTGAAGATTATTAAAGACGAAAAGAAAATGGGGGAAGGTACAAACTAAATTTTGGAATTCTGGCGCCGAAAGGAACGACATATACAGGACAATGGAACGATCCGGAGACAAAATACTTCGATTGAGGAGAAAATGATGAGAAAACGCATAGGGAACAATGATGCTGGCATGCATGATGATATTTACTATACATACCGACGGCAAAAATGGAGCCGGAGATGGGAGAAGAGGTTGAGTATGTGGATGGTAGTGGATATACATTTGAGACTATTTTATCTGGTAATGAAGTGGTCATTGGCATTCCGTCATATGTGAAAGGCTATTATCGGCTGTATGAAGATGGCATGGCGCTATATTACTCGAGAGAGGATTGTGTATATGATACACGAGAGAATGCGATCTGGATTCCGAGAGAGAGGACTATCCCTTAGAAAAATGATAAAATCAGCACGGGAGTCGTTACTTCTGGAGGAAACGAACCAATTACAGCAGCCGTCATTATCATCAATGAATTGAGAAATGCCAATGGATATGCAGCTGTAGCTACCTATGTTAATTGGGATGATAGTGGGAGTGATCCGGTTTTATCAAAAGCAAAGTTTGAAAAAGCTCGGAAATATGTAAAATATGATAGCGAGGAGATAAACAAAACCAATAAAAGTGTCCTTTAATCGGCTGCTGGAGATCCATGGCATATAATGGAAAAAAATACAGGTAGAATGTACAAGCGGAGATTTTATTACAAGGACGAAAGTATCAACTACTAAAGTAGGAGAAATATTTAATTTTCAATTGGATGGGGAAAAAGGTTTGGAAGGGGATTGCAAAAAAATATGATCCTGATGGTGATAAAGATTATAAGTATGTACAATCTGTTATAATAAAAAAAAATACCGGGTTAAAATTACAGGGATGTTTTATTTGTATTGGTTGGCAGAAATAGATTATTGGATAGGATTCAGATGCAGAAGAGCGGGGCCATGGATCAAAAAATATCGATATGAGATGATAGATATGGAAGTACATGAAAAGGATGGGGAGTATTTCAAACGAGGTCAATGCATTTAAGCAAAAGCGTAATGGAAGCAAGGGAGAAATGGACAATGAAACATGGCTGAGAATATGCCTGGCATGTGTATGTGGTATTATGGTTATAGGAGGATGCAGCGGGCCAGAACAAGATGCAGCCACAGGGGAAAAGATCCTAAACGAGGGGCGAGCGGATCTCCTGGTAGCAATCATCCACTGCCGGAAGAGGCGACGGAGTGCGGACAACGGTACAGGGGGCATACTGAGAGCAGAAGAAGAGGGCATAGCGCTGTATGTGTTTGCGGAGGATGGGAGTACGAATCGTATATCTCGGCGCTGTGGCTGGGGAAGTACGAGGAGATAAAGACGTTAACCAAAGAACAGCTGCAGGCAATGAACGGAAAGTACGTAGGCGTACAGGCAGCATCGCAGCGACGAAATATGGGCCAACAGGGATTACAACTGCGGAAAATGACAAACATAGAGAACGTAGCAGAGGTGGAGGGAAGTTAACCTGCCGAAGCGAAAGTCCGGGGAATGAGAAAAGGGCACAAAGATGTGCCCTTTTTCTTTTTGTAGTTTGGTAGAAATGAAAGAAAAGGTGATACGCTGACGCAGACGCAAAAGGCCTGGGCACGGCGGACAGCGTGGCAAACTGGGTCAACGAAGCTGTATACGTATGATATGTATGGCAACCAAACGGGGTAGAGGTATACGAAATCAACGGAGATCTGAAGGCAGCGAAAAAAGCAGGGGATGTGCGGTACAGCTACGACGAAAGCAACCAGATGGTGCAATATGAGACCAAAGGCGTGGAAGAAACGGAATGGACACAAGCGGCGAGAAACGTTTACAATGGGAAGGGATGTGATCCGCCAGTATGAAAACGGGAACGACTGGGCACGGCAGTTTTCATCGGCGGGCGCTGCGAATTTCCACGGACGGCAGCAACGAAAAACTTCGTAAAGAGCGAAAAACATCCTGTACCGAGCGGCACGATCTAGCGCGCGGAGAGAAGCGAAGGACGGAGAGCAGATCGAAGGGAGCACATACTGGATCTACCATTACGATGCGCAGGGGGCGCGACCAACCTGGTAGGGGTGAAGGACGGACACTGTACCGTACGGAGGAAAACGTCTATGATGCGTTCGGGAACGAAGAAACGGGCATGAAGGAAACGGTGTCGAGCGTACAAAACGACATCAAGTTTACCGGTGCGACGCTGGATAACAGCGGGACGTACTCACCCTAGGGAGCCGGCACTACGACCCACACAGGGCAGTTCTTGCAGCAGGATACGTTCAAAGGGAGACATATACAGCGTGGACACAAGACACCTCAACAACCCAGTGAACTATATAGACCTGACGGGGCACTTCTTTGAGGAGTTATTCGGACTGGCGGGAAGTGTCTTTGGAGAAAAAGGCAAGGGAAGCAGGAAGCAGATGGGGAAAGAAACTGGATGACACATTGGGATTAAACGGAGGAGTACTGCTCCTGAAAAGAAAAAGAAAGGAACAGCGTAGTGGACAACAATCAGCGCTCCGCAAAAGAACAGAGGAAAGGCGTATGCGACACGGTCGGAGGCTGTGTACTATGGAAGAAGAGCTAACAAACCTGGCGGATATGAGCAATAGGCAAGCAGAATATTGGGCCTGGGAATATGAAGGACAATTCTATGTCTCAAATGCGAGAATGGGGGTTTTGAATCAGGTTTATCAGAAGATGTCAGGACAATTGAATACACTAGGGCTTTTGGTAGATGATGAAATCCGCGGTAAGTATTGATTTTCACACGCATATATGGCAATAGATGAAAGAAGAAATGCTACAAACTATATTGTAGGGCATTCAAACGAAAAGGATGAACATGGAAGGATCTCCCAAAATATGCAGAGAAAGATGAGTTGGCTGATTATCCGATAAACACAATATGGATCACTGCCGGACTGGGATATTATCAAGCGAAAAAACGTTTGATCAAGCGGGAACAATCCCATTAAACTCATTTGGCATCATAGCGCCGATAGATGGAGGCGGATGGCGGGGAGACGGAACGAAAGATCTTCGGAACATGGTAGGAAGGAAGAAAAAAAAGAAATGAAAAAGAGAATAGCGGCATGCATAGCGATGATATGGGCGGTGCAACCAATGACAGCCTTTGCAGAGGAAGAAGATCTGGAAGTGTATAGCGGGATTCCGTTTGAAACGGTGATTGCGCAGCCAGAGCGGGTCGATCAATGGTTGGTGTATTTGAACGGAGTATTGAAAATAGAGGAAGAAGGATGGTGCTGTATTATACAGAGCAGGATTATGTGTATGATACGCGGGAAAATGCGATCTGGTTTCGGAAAGAGAGGACTACCCCATCGAAGCAGTTTCTGGAGGATTATCCTTGTACGAGGATGATATAAAAGGGAATGTATTGGAAATGGGGTGTATAGTAACTCAATTAGATGCATCATGGATACCGAAAGAGTGTGAGGGGGTATGCAGGGAAAGCGTATTATTTGCGTTTGAGGACGCAAAGGATAAGGAGAAGTTTGAAAGGGAAGCGCAGTATATAGACAAGGAGAAACGGTATGATAGAAAGGAAAAGAAGACCCCATCATGGTATCGTATTATCGGCTGATGGGGATCCGTGGACATATGATGGGGAGAAAAGTAAAGCTAAATGTAGTGTATATGCCGTCGGAGGAAAATCTTATAAGCGCAAAAAGAAGTGTTATCTCATAGAGGAATTTGGGAGGAACATACGATTAATGGAGAGGAAGAATTCGGATATTATAGACAGATGAGTCAATCAGAACAAACGGAGGAAATACAGTATATGTACGCTGTTGGTATTTTGGGAGAAAAATGCACGCTTGGAATACCTGTATGTTTTATGGATACACCTTGGTTTCAGGATTTTGAATTTATAGGATATGGAGGAATGAGACCAAACTATCTTTTAATAGACTTGGCTTTTGCATGATAGGGATATTCCTAGATTGATGGAGTTGAAAAATGAAAATAGATAAAAACACAAGAGAAAAATAAACATGACAGTATTGGTTTTGATGGTGTGTAGCTTTGTATGTGGCTGCACATCTTCACGGCCTGCTAGAACGCCAAATACAGAGGAAGGCGAACGCATTTCCCTGATAGCAATCATCACAAAGCCGGAAGAGTATGATGGAGTGAGGGCAACGGTACGGGGCATATTGAGAGCAGAAGAAGAGGGCATAGCGCTGTACATGTTTGAAGAAGATGCGGAGTACGAATCGCATATCTCGGCGCTGTGGCTGGGGAAGTACGAGGAGATAAAGACGTTAACCAAAGAACAGCTGCAAGCAATGAACGGAAAGTACGTAGGCGTAACAGGCAGCATCGCAGCGACGAAATATGGGCCAACAGGGGATTACAACTGCGAAATGACAAACATAGAGAACGTAGCAGAGGTGGAGGGAAGTTAACCCGCTGCCAAGCGAAAGTCCGGGGAATGAGAAAAGGGCACAAAGATGTGCCTTTTTTCATATGGTTTGGTAGAATGAAGATGAAAAGGTGATACGCTGACGCAGACGCAAAAGGGCCTGGGCACGGCGGACAGCGTGGCAAACTGGGTCAACGAAGAGCTGTATACGTATGATATGTATGGCAACCAAACGGGGGTAGAGGTATACGAAATCAACGAGGAGATCACAAACAGCGAAAAAGCAGGGATGTGCGGTACAGCTACGACGAAAAGCAACCAGATGGTGCAATATGAGACCAAAGGCGTGGAAAAAATGGAATGGACACAAGCGGCGAGAAACGTTTACAATGGGGAAGGGATGCGGATCCGCCAGTATGAAAACGGGAACGACTGGGCGCGGCAGTACTTCTACATCGGCGGGGCGCTGGCAATTTCCACGGACGGCAGCAACGAAAACTTCGTAAGAGCGAAAACATCCTGGACCCGAGCGGCACGATCCTAGCAGCGCGGAGAGAAGCGAAGGACGGAGAGCAGATCGAAGGGAGCGCATACTGGATCTACCATTACGATGCGCAGGGGAGCGCGACCAACCTGGTAGGGGGTGAAGGACGGAGCACTGTACCGTGCGGAGGAAAACGTCTATGATGCGTTCAGGGAACGAAGAAACGGGCATGAAGGAAACGGTGTCGAGCGTACAAACGACATCAAGTTTACCGGCGCGACGCTGGATAACAGCGGGACGTACTACCTGGGGAGCCGGCACTACGACCCGAACACGGGGCGGTTCTTGCAGCAGGATACGTTCAAGGGAGACGTATACAGCCCGTGGACACAGAACCTGTACACCTACACCTCCAACAACCCAGTGAACTATATAGACCCGACGGGGCATTCGTTGATAGCAACTGCTTTATCAGGAATTGCATGGGCAGCTAGTGTCGTTATAGCCATTACGACATTCAAAGTAGTTGAAACAGTGGTAGAAAAACGGTAAAGTATGCTGCCAATAGTCCAAAAGCAAAAAGCAGGCATTTCGGCAATGGCAGGAGCGAGCCTGAGTGTCACGTTGCCGAAAATGATGGAGGAACTGCAAGAGACATATGAAAAAAGAGTTAGGGATAGCGTAAGCGCTCTTGGAAAAATTCTTGATCTATCTGAAAAAATAAAGAAAAAAAAGAAGCAGAGCAGGAAAAAATGCCAGAGTCGCCCACCGTTATACCGGAAGACGACGAAAAGGATAAAAAGAGTGTGCTATTCCCGGAAAACCCAATGGATTTTCAGCCCATGGGATTACTGAAGATCCTACAACAATGGAGAAACAATAAAGTGGAAGTGCCAGGGGACAAAGTATGCAATCTTTTGAATGGAATATGAGGGAAAATAAAATGCTACGGAACCAAAACCGCATTATCATGTTATGACTATATATGATAAAAATAAGCATAATGATAAAGATACATTATTTTCCGGGCAAAAAAAAGTTCCGGAACCTTGGGCAACAACGTACTTTCCTGAAAAGATAAAGAAAAGGAGGGTGATATATGATACCAACAAAGGGAAATATCAAAGAGATTGTGAAACGTTGTGAGATTCATGATTTGAATTGCGGAATACTGAAGTCAAATTTTTGGATAGAAAAATAGTGATACATGCTTGTCCGGAATGGAAAAAGAGGTTAATAGAATTTGTGGATCCAGTGTACTTTGAAGTCATTATGGCTAATTTTGGGGGATATGGTAATTTTTTGTATGCATGAAGGTACAGAGGATTCTCAAGATGGAAGGGAATTGCTGAAAATCAGAGATGAAAAACGGTTGGTGGGGATGTGATATAGATCCTGAGAAAGAATCGGGTTTACAGCCGTCGAAATATTGACAAATGGAGGAGATACATACCGTAATATTGCAAAAAAGAGCTTAGGGTTGATGTGGAGGTGCTAAAAAGCTGAGAAGATGGATGGAAGAAATCGACAGGCAGGATGAGAGACAATGAGTTTAAGATTAGAGGTTAAAAAAGAAGGAGATAGTGATGGGTAAGAAAGATGAACTGTTACAGATCATAAAGTCATTTAAATGACTTAGAATTGCGAAATACAGAAGTTAGATTTCTGGATGATAAAATTGTGATTCATACTTGGGACGAAGATGATAAATGGGATGGAGATATTGAGTTTGTAGATCCAGTGTATTTTGAGGTAATAATGGCCCGCTTTTTTGGGGACATAGCGGATGGAATTTATATGACTGGAAGATTGAGGAAGATTCGAGATGGAAAGAATTGCTAGAGATACGAGATAAAAATAACTATAAATATTGCGATATAGATCCAGAAAAAGAATCAGAATTTACAGCCGTCGAAATATTGACAAATGCAGGAGATACATATCGCATTATAGCAAAGAATTGCGGGTAGATATTGATCTATTAAAAAATTGGGTAGATGGCCGGAGAATGATTGTGAAAATGAAAAGAAGGAGATAGAAAAGTCAATCCGCTGCCAAGCGAAAAGTTCGGGGAATGAGAAAAGGGCACAAAGATGTGCCCTTTTTCTTTGTAGTTTGGTAGAATGAAGATGAAAAGGTGATACGCTGACGCAGACGCAAAGGGCCTGGGCACGGCGGACAGCGTGGCAAACTGGTCAACGAAGAGCTGTATATGCATGATATGTATGGCAACCAAACGGGGGTAGAGGTATACGAAATCAACGAGGAGATCACAAACAGCGAAAAAGCAGGGGATGCGGTACAGCTACGACGAAAGCAACCAGATGGTGCAATATGAGACCAAAGGCGTGGAAGAAACGGAATGGACACAAGCGGCGAGAAACGTTTACAATGGGGAAGGGATGCGGATCCGCCAGTATGAAAACGGGAAACGACTGGGCGCGGCAGTACTTCACATCGGCGGGCGCTGGCAATTTTACGACGGCAGCAACGAAAACTTCGTAAAGAGCGAAAACATCCTGACCTGAGCGGCACGATCCTAGCAGCGCGGAGAGAAGCGAAGGACGGAGAGCAGATCGAAGGGAGCGCATACTGGATCTCATTACGATGCGCAGGGGAGCGCGACCAACCTGGTAGGGGTGAAGGACGGAGCACTGTACCGTGCGGAGGAAAACGTCTATGATGCGTTCGGGAACGAAGAAACGGGCATGAAGGAAACGGTGTCGAGCGTACAAAACGACATCAAGTTTACCGGCGCGACGCTGGATAACAGCGGGACATACTACCTGGGGAGCCGGCACTACGACCCGAATACCGGGCGGTTCTTGCAGCAGGATACGTTCAAGGGAGACATATACAGCCCGTGGACACAGAACCTGTACACCTACACCTCCAACAACCCAGTGAACTATATAGACCCGACGGGGCACTATTATGAACAGGTATTGGGGGGAATAGGAGAAGCATTGACTGGATGTTTGGAGTGGTAGGCGCTAAAACGAATTTCAGAGAGAATATGAGTACCAAAGGGAAAGAACTGATGAAAAATATGATACACATGAAACACCGGAAGAAATGGTAGAGTTGGCACAGAAACAGAGGAAGATTAGGAAGTCGAAGAAGAGCGGCGTATTCGGAGCGGGATACAATGAACATAAAGCAAAACCTCATGATGGAATTGATGATAACATTGGCAGCTGATGAGGAGGGAAGGAAACATAGAACACGGAGCGTTTGTATATCAGAGGAAGAGGGATTGTACTATATTTCCAATGTGCTGGAAGACAAAATGTTGAACGTTTCTGAAGAAGCATTGAAAGAAGCAAAAATCTAGGCCTATTAGAAGGTGGAGGAACGGTAGAGTTATCGTTTGACATACCCACTCACTATCAGATGGGAAGGTAGCTGACCATCCATATTGGAGTTACTATCCAAAAAGAAGAGGCAGATGATGCTATAGCATTTATTATGGTTCTGATACGGATGCCAAAACTGTCTACGAAGGGAGTATGGGGCAAAGGAAGGATGAAGATAAAAAATTATGTCATATTCACCTCATAAAATAGGGATGGATGGGACGTGGAACGATGGCCAAAAGTTCCGACATGGAAGTAGAGGAAGATAGAGATGAGGGGAAAAGGACTAAAATGGGGATGGATAGGCATAGCGATATGCCTATTCCTTCCCGCATCAGGGTATGCAAAGAACGATGCCGAAAACTATAGTTCAACGAAATTTAATAGATATCCAATGGAGACAATACTTACACAGCCAGAAAAATAGAAAATGAATTGGTACCGATAAAAGGTTATGCAAAGTTTGAAAAGATGGGGTTATCTTTTATATTACACAAAAAACAGATTACCAATATGATACAAAAAAGAGAATGCGGTTTGCTAATGGAAAGAAAGGAATTAAGTATAGAAGAATATTTTCAAGATGCATCGATATACAGGGATATAAGCGGGTGTGTTGATGGAGCATTTTACCACATTTCAGGAGTTATTCAACAAAAAAAATCAAGAACTTCCCTTTATGCGGCAGTGGCATTGTATTACATAGATAACGATGATGGGAATAAGATAAATTCCATGCCGGAAACAATGGAGATAGGAACAGAGACAATGAAAGTCAAAAAGCAGAGGAAGTATCAATTTATAGGCTTTAGCTGATCCATGGAGGTATGATGGGAAAAAAGTAAGTACAGAGGTTTGTCATTTCCAAGAGTTAGAGATGTGCCCCAACCATGAAAACACATTTTCTAATGATATTTACACCAGATATATATGGGGATGAGGTGGATTGGGAATCTGCGTGAGATATGACAAATCGATATAGCGATCAGGAATTGCTTAGAGGTCTGCCTTTTGAAAAAAACAATTTTTTGTGGAATGTGCAGCATACAATGTGCAGGCTCGCTTTCAGATAGAAATGATGTTTTATATGCATGGGGTTAGTCAATATGAAAAGTGCCCTACAATGACACAATATACGTATTGGCCGTTTAAGATAGAGGTTCATAAGAAGGATATTGAAAGATATGAACAGGAAATGGAGCGCCTCTATGAGTGGTATAAAGAAAGAGGGTTATTAGACAAGTGAATAAGCGGATATCAATATGGTGTATTTTGGTCGTATTTAGCCTATGCTTTTTAGTGATTGGATGTAAACAAGTTTCCGAGGGCGAACGGATCTCCCTGATAGCACAATTATCACAAAGCCGGAAGAGTATGATGGAGTGAGGGCAACGGTACGGGGCATATTGAGAGCAGAAGAAGAGGGCATAGCGCGCTGTACATGTTTGAAGAAGATGCGGAGTACGAATCGCATATCTCGGCGCTGTGGCTGGGGAAGTACGAGGAGATAAAGACGTTAACCAAAGAACAGCTGCAAGCAATGAACGGAAAGTACGTAGGCGTAACAGGCAGCATCGCAGCGACGAAATATGGGCCAACAGGGATTACAACTGCGAAATGACAAACATAGAGAACGTAGCAGAGGTGGAGGAAGTTAACCCGCTGCCAAGCGAAAGTCCGGGGGGAATGAGAAAAGGGCACAAGGATGTGCCCTTTTTCTTTGTAGTTTGGCAACGAAGATGAAAAGGTGCGACGCTGGATAACAGCGGACGTACTACCTAGGGAGGGCACTACGACCCGAACACGTGGGGGTTCAGCAGGATACGTTCAAGGGAGACATATACAGCCCGTGGACACAGAACCTGTACACCTACACTCCAACAACCCAGTGAACTATATAGACCCAACGGGCTACCAAAAGAACAGTGGGCATTGGCAGAAGGAATGAAATATGCAATGGGAGAAGAAAAACAGACAAACATTTTTTGCCGCGCTCAATACATTCATGACATCGATACCGAAAGGATACAACGATGCGCTAAAGCGTGCAGACGCGAGAGAAAAAGAGTTGAGAAAAAAAGAGCTTGCGGGGCAGGTTGGGAAGAGAAATACCAACAAGGATGAATTGGCAAGAAGCTCGTATAAGATCCTCATGGAATTGACATTATTGACGGATGTGGAGGTAGCGCTGGATGGGCGGTTTATAGACGGGGCATATGAATGGATTGGGTATACGATATCGGACAACAGTGCAACGGTAGATTGGCTACCAAAGCGGCCCGGGGGCTATTAGCATTGCATTCGCATACCTTATTTGGAGAGGGGCCATAGCGGTATTATTAGATGAAATGCATGTTTTGCATTCGAAAAAGACTTTGATAATTGGCTTGTCGTCGAGCCAGGTGGAAACTTATGTTACTGCATTGGGGGACTAGAAAAGTTCGACGGTAAAGCATAAAAAGGCTACAAACGCATTCAGGGACAAATGGAAAAATAGAAAAGGGGATAGAGAATCCTGAAGATAACAAAAATTTGTAGAAAACTTTGGTAAAAATAGAGGGTGTATTGATGAAAAAGAATCTTTTCTGCGCTTCTAATGGCCTTAGTTATATTGTGCAGCGGTTGTGAACGAGAAGCAGCTTATTTTCTAATAGAAAATCAGACGACAGGACTGCAGGGTTTGCAGACCAAAAGGAAAAAGATCGTAATTGAGTGCCAGTATGATGGATGCGATTTTATGCTGGAGGATGTGCAATATACTGTTGCCCATAAAGGAGAGCAGTACATGCTGATCGATAAGGCTGGCAATATGGTATTTAGCGTAAATTGTCCGCTTATCTATTATCCTGAGGCAAACTTGTGTATGACGATTGAGGAGGATCTGACGTGTATTGTACTTGATGTAGAGGAAAGCAGAGGATCCCTGGTGAATTGAAGATGTTGATGTCATAGACCAGCGCTATGCGTGCGTCACAGAACGGTGAGGTATTTTTGTATGACCTGGAGACAAACGAACAACGAAAGCTGGCAGAAGGGAAAACTGTACAAAATGTAATCCCTGGATCAAACAGCCTCTGTTTGCATATACAGAAGGAAAATTTGATTGGGCATTAAACCAATGGACGGAGAAATGGGGTGTCGTAGACGCAACAAGGGAACGAAATCCTGCCGCCCACGTATAACGATATGACAGGGTACTCTGAGAATCGGGCTTTTTGGTTATTTTATGGAGAATGGCAGTGCTTGGCCAACTAAAGTACATATGCTAAATGAGAAGGAGAAATTCTAAAAGAATTAGACGGGGGATATTTGGCCAAACAGCCCTTTGAAAACGGCAGAGCAGGTATGGAGCAGCAAAATGTAGGATTTGGTATCATTGATGAGAAGGGAAAACTGGATAATTGACCCGACAGAAAAAGAATATAGGTTCTCCTACCTACGAGTGGAGGGGGGAGATCATACACGGAATAACCCGGGGACGCCATGTTTTCTATGATTTGACGGAAAAAGTTGTTTGAGACTTCGATGGAATTTGCTAAATATAGAAATGGATACATAGCTTTTTCCGATGAAGAGAAGGGGAGCGGACTGATGAATCTATCTGGGAAAATTGTAACGCGTTTTCCAGAGGGCTATATGTGGACGAATTGAGAAAGGGGCTTTTAGCCCCTTTCAATATAAAAATAGTTTTATGCTATAATTTTATACGATTTCGACGGCGGGATGGGATGACCGACCATACCGATGGCGAGACCATCCAAAGCAGCTGGGCGTATGACAAAAATGACCAGGCACTGTATGTGATGCAGGATGGCAAGGTCATGCGGGCTTTGGGTACAACGGCGTAGGCGAGATGACAAGCATCCGGTACAGCGCGGCAATACGATGGAAATTGAAGGCGCGGTGCGCACCGTCACGTGCCAGCGAGTATGACGATTTGGGGCGGCTGGACGGCTGTGAAGAGCGGCGAGGTGGATACCAGCAACGAAAACGATGGCGGAAAACGTGAAAACGGTGAAGGATTAGAGTGCAACATCGGCAGCTGGATCGGTCCCCCAGTCTGGACCTCGCTCGAAGGACGTATGCCAGAGCATCAGCAGCTTGAGCCTGCTCAGACTTGAATCAAGCAATTGGCGGTGAAAACGGCTGTCGGCGCTGTCAATCGTAGGCAGCATTGTGGAATTAGCAGGCTGGCATTGCGGATTGCGCGGCGGCGCTGATACCAACGCTGAAAACCAGCACCACCAATATTCTGGCAGCTATGAAGCAAGCAACAATCGCGGCGGAAGCGTGCGCAATGCTATGAAGGCAGCGACAACTGAAAGGGCTAAGGGCAAAGGGCGGGCCATTGGGGCTTTGTGGGCGCAACCTGCAATCCTCAACAAAATACCAAACTGTTACAGCACGGCGGACGTTGTGTCTGCCGACTTTTCGACAGTGACTGGCAAGGCGCGCCTGCAGAACGCTGGAAGTGCTACAGTGACAACCGGCTGACAACACGTCGGTTGCTGCCATGAGCTGTCCCACCATCAGCGCATGCTATGCCACCGGGGATGTAACGTCAACAGGCGCGAACAACTACTTTGGCCGCTTTATGGGATGGCTTCCCAAGCGCGAGCAACTGCTATTATTTGACGACCTCCTCTGTGACGGGCAACGGCACGGAAAAGACGCAAAGCAGCAAGTTTACCGGCCAATCGCCGGAGTGAGTCCGGCAGGCGCGCGCCCCGGCAGCGCGTGGACGGCAGACGAAACCCGCAACAACGGCTACCCGTACTTAAAGTCCGGACAAGGCGTCAGTATCCTGACGAGCAGCCGCAGGCGCCGGTCAAAACGTACCGCAGACGAGACGGGCGGTGCGCTGGTAGGGACATATGAAAACGTAACGGAGCCCCGCTATGATTTTACGCAGATCATCGTGCAGAGCGGCGATTACTATGTGACGGTGCAGGCCATGGGCGACGGCGCGGAAACTGCGGATAGCAAGGTATCCGCGCAAAGCCCCGTTTACACCTTTGTAAACCGCGATGAGGAGGGCTATATCCTCATCCAAACGCCGGAGGAGCTGCTGGCCCTGGCGGAAAAGGACACGGACCTGAGCCAGAATTATAGGCTGGCAGGCGATATCGACATGACGGCGTGGCGGGCAAGGCCATCGGCAAATACACCACCGGCAGCGACGCTATGCCCTTTACCGGCATTTTCGACGGCAATGGATACAGCATCAAGCACCTTTCGTTATCAGGGAGGCGCTGTTCTCCTATGTGGGGAAACGGGCGTGGTGCGCAACTTGACGCTGGAGGACGCCTCCATTGAATATACAAAGAGCGATAGCCAAACGCCCGCGGCGCTGGTATCGCGCAACAAAGGGCGTTATAGATCATTGCTTTGTACAAAACAGCGCGGTGGTCTCGCAATATAACGCCTGCACCGGTGGGCTGGCGGGGCTGAATGAAGGCTGGATCAGCCACTGTGGCGTGGAAGGCGGCAGCGTGGCTTGCAAAAGCGCATACAGCACCAAGATCGGCGGGTTTGTCGGCCGCAACCTGGGGCGCATCGACCAGTGCTTTGCCACAGCTTCTGTTTCCGGCGCCAAATGGGTCGGCGGGTTTGCCGGCGCCAGGAGGGCGGCACCATCTCAAACTGCTATGCCCTGGGCACCGTGACGGCTACCGGCGATGCAGCCGGCGGATTTACAGGCTTTTCATCACCTATGACAGCAGCAACCCCAGCGTGCTACAAACTGTATATGCCGCCAACGACGTAAAGGCGCAGGTGGGCGGCCCGCTGGCGGGCAGCAACCAAACCGTTGCCAAAGACGGGGACGGTACGGCGGTAAACTGTTACTACAATCTATACAAAACAGCGCCCCAGACGGAAAGCATGACGCTCGAAGGCGCAACGGGCAAGACCACCGGCGAGATGAAAACCCAGGCGTTTGCTGCGCTATTGGGCGACGCTTGGTCGGTGGATACCTCGCAGGGGCAGGCCATCATCAACAATGG
>VOFH01000606.1_pt1 | contig 26194 bp, 51 predicted proteins | sample 5384091 | NCBI WGS metagenome assembly VOFH01 (sample SAMN12384727, study PRJNA508395) | human gut metagenome | isolation source: healthy gut G | host: Homo sapiens
TTTGGTAGCAAATGTCTGAAAAGAATTGCCGTCGTACAGCAAATCTGTGGCATCTTCTTCCTGAGATAGATGTCCTCCCTTAATCAGTACATGCTTTTGCGCCCATTTGATATATGGAAACAGCAGCCCTCTTGCGTTCTTCTTCCGATTGTATCTTCATACCTGTAATGGCTTCTGCTTCGGGAATATTTGGTGTCAGTACATCGGCAGAGGAATCATTTCTTCGATTAATGTAGATAATGCTTCCTCCTGCATCAGAGCACAGCCGCCTTTTGCAACCATAACAGGGTCAATTACCACGTGTTTTGGACGGTATTGCTTTAACATTTTGCTCACTGCCAGCATGCCGGCACGAGTAGACAGCATTCCCACTTTTACAGCGTGTACCTCGATATCTTCAAAAACAGCAATGATTTGTTTTTCAATCATATCCGGCGTAATATCCTGAATATCCAGTACGCGGCATGTATTTTCTGCTACCACAGATACAATTGCGCTCATACCGTAAATACCGTGTGCGGCAAATGTTTTTAAATCCGCTTGAATACCGGCTCCGCCGCTGCAGTCGGAACCTGCAATGGTTAACGCATGTTTCACAATCATTCCTCCTTATGTAAAAAATAAAAAGTCTGCCTAAATTTAGAAATAGGCAGACAATAAATAACAAAATATTGGTTCAACAATGATGTTATGGCTTGTCTCCCTACTACGGTATTAACCGACAGGTTCAAAGGGTCAGGTTCTACCTTCTCAACTTTTCAGTCCCCCTGCAATTTACTGTTATTGTATCATTATCATATTAGAAAGTAAATGAATTTTTATAATTTTTTTTTACACTTCGATCCTTAAGCGAGGTTACTTGTGCTGCATTGTGTGGAATTACTGAAAGCAATGTGGTACAATAGTGATAGTATAAAGCAATAAAAATATAGCTATACGTTTATGAGGTGTGATATGTCAAACATCATGTACAGTATATTTAGTAATAAAAAGTAAATCTATCAAAAGCTGTTACAGTTTGGTTGTACAAACAGAATCTGGCTATATTTATCGTAAGACTTTATCAGAAAGTGGATTTCTATTAAACGTTCACGTTACACCACAAGGTGAAATTTCTACAGAAATTATAGATCCTTCTTTAAATGAGCTTTATACATTACATCTGGTGGGTCATGCAACAGGAGGATTTGTAGAAACGGTTAAATATGAGTATCAGGAAACACTGTTGGAAATTGCCACTCAATGCTTCCAGACAGATATATTTCAATCAAAGCAATCAAATGAATTAATAGATTATGTTAGAAAAACATACGGAGATGAATTGGAATTTTATGGAAAAAGTTTCCGAAAAATGCAATTTGGCGGAGGAAGGATACGCAAAAATGGTACGGTATATTATTGACGGTATCAAAGCAAAAATTGGGACTTCTGGAAGATGAACCGGCAGAAATTTTGATTTTCGTATGTTACCGGAAGAATTGGAGGCTTTGGTAGATTATAAAATGTATTTTCCGGGCTATCACATGAACAAAAACATTGGTGCACGATTATTCTTGATGGTTCTGTACCTTTTAAAGAAATTTGTCGCAGAATGAATGCAAGTTATCTGCTTGCTACACAGTAAAGTGGATATCATGTTAAAGAAAAGCGTGCATTTTCTTATAAAACAAAGGATAGCTTCATGATTCATTTAGAGAAGATATTTCTTGAATCAAAAATCTGTTATTTTAAGATGTAAGTAGGGAGGCAGTAATGTGATTCATAAAAGTAATGCTAAAAATGATTGACTATAATTATGGTTGTCCCGAATTGGTCAACCATGCACTAAAAGTATATGGTTTTGCCAAGATAATTGGGGAAGAGGAACATCTTCAGAGAAAAAAACAAACGATATTAGAAATGGCTTCTGTTTTTGCATGACATTGGTATTCGTCCCAGTGAAGCAAAATATCAATCCTGTTCAGGAAAGTATCAGGAAATAGAGGGACCACCTATTGCACTGAAACTTTTAAAAAAGATTGCAATGTGCCCTGAAGATATGGTACAGCGTATTTGTTTTCTAATTGCACATCATCACACTTATCAAAGTGTAGATGATATTGATTATCAAATTTTGATAGAGGCTGATTTTTTGGTTAATATGTTTGAAAGAAAATGAGCAAAGAGCAAATACAAATTGCGAAAGAAAAATATTTTAAAACACAGACAGGAAAACAATTGGTAATGGATTTATATGAAAGGGAATACCCCATTCCATCTATTTTCGCCTCTATGAAGAGGTTATAACAACCTTGCAACAATTACAAAATCAAAGATTTTGGTTGTTGACAAGAACGTTTTAGCGTTTAGGTGTCAGAAATTGTTGTACAATTTATTTTATGTTATAACATAAAAAGGGCTGCGACTTTTTAGTCGCAGCCCTTTTTTATATCATTTACAAACGAAATTAGCAGCCGCAGCCACAGTTGTCACAACCGCAGTCGTTGTTGTTGTAATTGCTGCCGCCGCAACCACCGCAGCAAAGTGGATTAAGATGATGATAATGATCAGGAACAACCGCCACCGAATACGTTAGAATTACACATAATGGTTTTCCTCCTTGTTTGTTTTATATTCCATATTATTACGAATACCAAAAAGGTGTTACAGAATTTATTTGGTTTCTTTCCAATTACATATGATAATAAAAATATTATTAAAACAAAAGAAAAAACTAGATATTATTAGAAAATAAAAGAATGAGAGAGATAATTTGAAAAATTAAGAAATTTAACAGTTGTTTGACTTTATTTGACCTTGATTATTTGAATTGAAAGTGTATAATAATATTAAAGTCAAAGAAAGTCGAAGTCAAAAATGATTTTGATAAAGGATGTGGTTATCAAATGAGAATCAGCGATTATGTTGCAAACTATATATTAGAATTATTGGAGGAAAACGAAGATGAGAGTGTGGAGATTAAACGGAACGAACTTGCAAATACCATAGGCTGTGTGCCAAGTCAAATCAATTATGTAATTACTTCGCGTTTTTACTCCCGAACAAGGATATTTAGTGGAAAGTCAGCGCGGCGGCGGCGGATATATTCGCATTACGCGTATGAGCTACAACAAAGAATCCTATATTATGCATATTATGCATAATATAGGGGATACCCTGGATGCCGCAACAGCAAAAATCTATCCTTCATTCCTTGTCACAAAAGCAAGCGGTGCAGGCCAATACTTTAAAAGCAATGGCAGCAGCCGTATCAAACCAAGCTTATGCTGTTGTACCGCAAGAAAAACGAGATCAATTAAGAACATCCGTGTTTAAAAATATGTTAATTACACAATTATAATTTAGAGGAGGAATTCATATGTTATGTCAATCCTGTGGAAAACGTCCTGCCAATACACATATTAAAACCATTATTAATGGAGAATTGACGGAACACTCACTTTGTTCCGAATGTGCGCAAAAAATGGGATATGGCAATTCATTCTTCCCAAACAACACATTTGATCAATTTTTCAGCAGTTTCTTTGGTAAAAAAATTCTCTTATGGAAGATACACTCCGCTGTCCTGTATGTGGTGCCTCTTTATCAGATATTTCCGATACAGGCAAAGTTGGTTGTGCCGACTGTTACAAAACATTTTTGAATCAGTTGATGCCTTCTATACAAAGAATGCACGGCAATACCCACCATATAGGAAAAAATTCCAATGGGAACTGCTTTGCAGGTAGTGGAACAAACAGAAGAAAAAAGAACCGCCGAAAGAAAAAAGTGAAATAGAACAGTATCAAGAACAATTGCAAACGGCAATTGACGAGCAAAATTTTGAATTGGCAGCAGAATTAAGAGACAAGATTAAAGCATTATCAGAGAAATTGGAATAAACAGAACAGGAAAAGAAAGGTAAGGTGAATGACAATGGATATCAAATGGTTTGAGAAAAGCGGAAAAGAAGGCGATGTTGTCATCAGTTCCAGAATTCGTCTGGCACGAAACCTGCAAAAAATACCGTTTCCTATTCGCATGAATGAGCAGCAAAAGAGGCAGGTAAGGGATAACATTGTGCAGGCAGCAAAACAAAGTACAAATGCTACCTTACGCAATTTGATTTATATAGATATGGAACAAGTAGATAAAATTGAAGCTGTATCTATGGTAGAAAACCACTTGGTCAGTCCGACTTTATTTCAAATCCAAAAGGGCGGGGATTATTGTTATCAAAAGACAATAGTATTGCCATTATGATAAATGAAGAGGATCATCTTCGCATTCAAGTGATGAAAGAAGGTATGGATTTAAGCGCTGTATACCAATTGGCTGACCAAATTGATTCTGCACTCAATGATACACTGCACTTTGCGTTTGATTCTGAATTGGGTTATTTAACACAGTGCCCCACAAATTTAGGAACCGGTATGAGAGCTTCTTTGATGCTTCACTTGCCGTCTCTGCAGCAGAACGGAATGATTAAACGTATTTCCGATAATTTGTCAAAATTGGGTTTAACCCTGCGCGGCACATACGGGGAAGGAACCGAGCCTGTGGGTGCGTTGTATCAACTGTCCAATCAGGTTACATTGGGTCTGAGTGAAAAGGAAGCCATTGAAAATCTGGAACGCATTGTCATGCAGCTTGTGGAAGAGGAGCGCAATATCAGAAAAAGTCTGATGGAGAATGTGAAAAAGCAAGATGCTGTAGCAAGGTCTTTTGGCATATTAAAAAAGTGCAAAAGATTTTGAGTACGGAAGAATTTATGAAATTGCTTTCCAATGTCCGCCTTGGCGTGGCGTCAGGCTTTATCAAAGACATATCTTATGAAACATTAAATAAACTGATGATTCAAACACAACCGGCTACCATGATGACAATGAAAGGAAAACAATTATCAGCAGAAGAAAGAGATATTCTTCGTGCTTCCATGGTAAGCGAAGGATTAAAATAAAGGAAAAACAAACAACGTTGCAATTTGATAGGAGGCAAACGATATGTATAGATTCGATGGATTTACAGAAAAAGCAAACAACGCATTAAACTTAGCCTTAACATCAGCAGAAGACATGGGTCATACTTATATTGGCAGTGAGCATATTATTCTTGGTTTGTTAAAAGAAAATTCAGGCGTAGCAGCAGAAGTTTTAAGTAAACTTGGCGTTACGGAAGAAGCATTTACAAAGTGCATGGAAGAGAAAATAGGCACAGGCAGCCGTACCAGCCTGTCTTTAGATGATTTTACCCCACGCAGCAAACGTATTTTACAAATTGCTGTGATGGAAGCTTCCAGATTAAATCACAATTACGTTGGCACAGAACATTTGTTAATTGCAGTATTGGAGGAAGGCGACAGCTATGGTGTACGTTTCCTTAGAATGCTGGGAGTACGTCAAAACGATATTATGGAAGAAATCCGCAATGCCCTAAGCAGCGGTGAACAAGATGACAATACCACAGGTGCTGTACAGCCGGGTGCAAAGGGCAAAGGTAACAGCGCAACCAAAACTTTGGACCAATTGGCAGAGATTTAACAGAACTGGCCAAAAAGGTGAAATAGATCCTGTCATCGGAAGACAAGTGGAAATTGAGCGTGTGATTCAAATTTTAAGCAGAAGAACCAAAAACAATCCTTGCTTAATCGGTGAACCCGGTGTTGGTAAAACAGCGGTTGCCGAAGGATTGGCTTTGAAAATTGTACAGGGAGAAGTACCCGAGCTGTTAAAAGATAAACGTGTAGTTGCACTGATTTAACCAGTATGGTTGCCGGTACCAAATACAGGGGCGACTTTGAAGAGCGCATCAAAGCAGCAATGGAGGAAGTAAAAACAGCGGCAACATCATCCTGTTTATTGATGAAATCCATACCATTATCGGTGCGGGTGCGGCAGAAGGTTCCGCAGACGCTGCAAATATCTTAAAACCATCTTTAGCTCGCGGTGAATTCCAATTGATTGGTGCAACCACAATTGATGAATACCGCAAACATATAGAGAAAGACGCCGCTTTGGAGCGCAGATTCCAACCTGTTATGGTAGGCGAACCGACAGAAGAGGAAGCAATTCAAATTCTAAAAGGTTTGCGTGACAGATATGAAGTGCACCACAAAGTAAAAAATTACAGATGAGGCAATTGATGCTGCGGTAAAACTTTCTTCCCGTTATATTGCCGACCGTTTCTTACCTGACAAGGCGATTGACTTAATTGATGAGGCTGCATCCAGAGTGCGTTTAAGAGCGTTCACTGAGCCTAATGACATTCAGGATATGGAAAAACGTATCAAACAATTGAGCAGGAAAAAGCTGCTGCTGTCAATACACAAGACTTTGAAGGCGCAGCAAAAATTCGTGACGAAGAAAACAATTGAGAGAACGTTTGGAGCAGGAAAAAGAAGTTTGGAAAGAGAAAAAGTAAGCGGCAACGGTGAAGTAACACCACAGGATATTGCTAATATTGTATCTACTTGGACCGGCATTCCTGTAGTACAGCTAACAGAAGAAGAGAGCGAACGTTTACTGAAATTGGAAGAGGTATTGCATCAACGCATTGTTGGTCAGGATGAAGCCGTTACGGCAGTTGCAAAAGCAATCCGTCGCGGCAGAGTCGGTCTGAAAGATCCGAAACGTCCAATTGGTTCCTTTATCTTCCTTGGTCCAACAGGCGTAGGTAAACAGAACTTTGCAAAACCTTGGCAGAAGCAATGTTTGGCGATGAAAATGCTATGATTCGTTTGGATATGTCCGAGTATATGGAGAAACATACTGTGTCTCGTTTGGTTGGTTCTCCTCCGGGATATGTGGGATATGATGAAGGCGGTCAATTGACTGAAAAAGTACGCCGCAAACCTTATTCGGTTATCTTATTTGACGAGATTGAAAAGCACATCCCGATGTATTTAATATGTTGCTTCAAATTCTCGAAGATGGTTGCTTAACTGACTCTCAAGGCAGAAAGGTGGACTTCAAGAATACGGTTATCATCATGACCTCTAATGTTGGTGCAAGATTAATTACAGACAGCAAAGCAAATCTTGGTTTCAAGGTCATAAAGAAGATGATAAGGAGAAAAACTGCCGAGAAAGACAATCAAGATGTTCGTGAATTGGTATTGGCAGAACTGAAAAAAGTTGTTCCGTCCGGAATTTTTAAACCGTGTTGACGACATCATCGTGTTCCACAAACTGACAGAAGAAAATATTCAAAAAATTGCAGTTGGTATGCTGAATAATCTAAAAGAACGTTTGGCTGCTTTGGATATTGACATTACCTTTACAGATGAAGCGGTTGCAGCGATTGCAAAAAGCAGGCTTTGACCCGGTTTACGGTGCAAGACCATTGCGCAGAGCAATTCAATCCAAAATTGAAGATGAATTGTCTGAGCTGATGCTGGAAGGAAAAGTTGACAGTGAACATGGAGTGACCTGCGATTACAGAGACGACGCATTTGTTTTTGATGTAAAAATAATGGTTAATGAATAAAAAGAACTGTCCCGCAATATTGCGGAGCAGTTCTTTTTTATTACGTGGTCATTTTTATATGGAAAGAGAAGTAAACTTACTCGTTGAAAAATATATAACGTCAATAGTCCCGTTAGAAGCAGTCATACTGAAATTGCGCTCTTTTTCTTGTTAATTTTTTTAAATATATCTTTATCAATCTTCGTTTTAATGGTACAGCTGCATAAAATGTTCTGCCATTCTATTTGATACATGGTGGTTAATTGCCAATCAATATATTGATATAAGATGTATTTGACTTTTTCACGAAATAACTTATAATAATAGTTATTATTATTTTATTTAGCAGTTAGAGTGTATGTAATGAAAAAACCTATTTGGATTGCATTTGGATATGCGATTGCTGCAATGGCCTGCGGCGTGTTTTACCGTGAATTTACTAAGTTTTTTGATTTTACGGGCACAACTACCTTGGCGGTATCCCATGTACATTTATTTATGTTGGGCGCAGTTATATTTTTGGCAGTAGCATTGTTCAACAGCAAGCTTCAGTTGGACCAAACAAAAATTATGGAAACCGTTTCTGATTGTATATAATATTGGTCTGCCTTTTTATGGTAGTTATGTTCCTGGTCAGAGGTATTATGCAAGTAGTAGGTTTTGATGGTGGAGCTATGATATCCGGTATTGCCGGTGCTTCACATATCACCTTGGGTGCAGGTATTGTATTGTTTTTTATTATGTTGCTTCAGGCAGTGGGGAAAAAGCAATCGCATAAAAAATCAGGCAGTATAGTATCATATGGAAAGAAACCAATCGTTTTAAAACTATATCATTTGTTGCGTAATTGTAAAAAATAAAAGCAGTTCACACAATGTGAACTGCTTTTATTTGTATCCTATATTAAATTTCTTAAAACATGATAGCTTATGTAATTTACTGCAGTTTACAGTACGAATGGAACATTTTGATTTAGAAACAACTTCTAAAATTTCGTTATAATGCTTTTTGTCACAGCAGGGAGGCGAATATAAAAATTGATCCATATGATTTCCTTCATAAAAAATATTTGGGCGCAGAAGGACGATATTGATATTCAAATGTGTCAATAATAATCAGTTTAATTTTCATACGGGAAGGAATAATATTTTTGATAAACACGCTGGCCTGCTGTCCGGGCTGTACACCTTCTTTTAATTCAGCCAGACCTGCAAGGTTTGGCGTTAGCTCTACAAAAATACCATAAGGTTCAACGGAACGGATAATACCTGCAACGGTTTCTCCTGTTTGAAACATGGCAATATTTCTCTTCCCACGTTCCCAGTAATTCTTTATGTGTTAACGTAATGCGGTCATTGTCTAAAGATTTTACTGCTACACGTATATCCATACCAACATAAAAGCGTTCTTTGGGATGGTCAATACGTGAAATAGAGATAGCGTCTATGGGAAGTAAGGATATAATGCCGCAGCCAATATCGGCAAAAGCGCCGAAATTTTCCAGGTGTGTCACTCTGGCATTTACAATGTCACCCGGCTGTAGGGCTGAGATAAATTCTTCCATACATTTTTCTTGTGCCATTCTGCGTGACAGTATTGCTACCGTACTGCCGTCTTCATTTTTTGAAAACCTACAATCATAAAACAAACAGGGCGGTTTACCCTTGATATAATTGCAATATCTCTCACGTTTCCTTCACGAATTCCGATTGCACTGTCTTCTCTTGGAATAATTCCTTTCATGCAGCCAAGGTCCACAATTAAATTGTGGGCACTGTCACATATCAATGCACGACCTTCTAAAATCTGTCCTTCGTGGCAGGCATCTGTGAGGGTAGAAATATTCGCCATTGCGGCTCTGTTTTGGGGTGTATCTATTATCCAACCCCTCAGGATAGTATAAACTCATTTTATTAGCCTCCCTTTTTATTGTCCGAATTATCTATATGCGAATAAATGTGTATTCATACACAAAGAACAGAAATATTTCTGATTGATTGCTTTTAAAAATGAATTTTTATGTATTACAACAGATTGACTTGCATATTGATTCTCTTTCTATTAAAATAAAATGTAACTTCATATTTCATAAGAAAGGATGTTTTCATGAAAAAACAAATGATAGGTTTACTTGCAGCCGTTATAGCCATTAGTGCTGCGTTGGTTGGCTGCGGTTCAAATAACGGACAATCCTCACAATCCTCTTCAGCAGAATCCAGTGTGTCTTCCACTGTTTCCAGAGTCAATGAAGATGCGGATAAACCGGTTGATATCAATTGGATTTGCCGGCAGAAGGGAAGAAATCGCTGTGATTGATACCAATATGGGCGTTATGAAAATGCGTTTATTCCCAAATGCTGCTCCAAAAACAGTAGAGAATTTTACTACTCTTGCAAAAACAAGGTTATTACAACGGTCAGATTTTCCACCGTGTGATTAATAACTTTATGATTCAAGGTGGTGACCCAACCGGCACAGGAACCGGAGGAGAAAAATATTTGGGGAACGGAGGGTTTTGAAGATGAGTTCAATGCCAATCTTTTGAATATTCGCGGTTCCGTTGCTATGGCAAACAGAGGTAAGAATACAAACGGAAGCCAGTTTTTATTAATCAGAAAAAAGCGGAATCATTTGAAGGCTGGGATTATTACACAAGCTTATACAACAATTTCCGTCAAAATCAGTCTGCCTTTTGCAGGCATATGGAAGCTGCCCGAATGTTTACCGCATTACAGATGATGTAAAAACTTTATACGAGCAAAATGGCGGTAGTCCAACATTGACGGATATTATAGTGTAAATCAAACGGGGCATACTGTTTTTGGACAGATATTCGAAAGCTTGGATGTATTGGATGCCATTGCCGCAGTTGAGACAGACAGCAATACGGACAAACCGTTGACAGATGTTGTCATCAACAGCATTACAATCGAGCAGTATCATGCTGAATAATTGTGTTCACAAGACAAATGGAAAGGAGGATTTCTATGAGCAACCGTAAAGTGGATACGCAGGAAATCTATGAGAAACGCCGTATGCAAGACGGAAAACAGGCGAAGGAGAAAATTCCGATGAAGCCGGAGAGCAGGAGTAAATTATTTGCTTGTCTGGCTTATATTCCATTTGTTTGGATTGTCAGCTATTTTGCAGAACGAAAAATGAGTTTGTACGTTTTCATGTAAAACAAGGTATGAAATTAACTTTGCTGACATTGGTTGTAGGCGCTGTTGCTTGGGCTTTGAATGCATTTTTTTTCCTGGATTTTTTCTTATTCCGTGCCCACACCAACGCCGGAAGACTTGTCTCACGTAACAACGGGAGTAAACTCTGTAGGACAAAAACTATGCATTATTGTAGCTTTTGTGGCCACCATTATATTGGTATCTTATGCTTTGTACGGCGTGATTGCAGCAGCAAGAGGAAAAATGGCAGAATTGCCTTTATTAGGAAAACAAAAACGTGAAAAAAGATGAAAATCAGGACCAACAATCCTAAAGAAAGAATTTACTGCAAAAGTGACAGATTTCATTGACATTTTGATGCAAAAAGAGATATAATAAAAATATATTGTTATGTTCCCAACAGCATGAACGGTTTTGCATTGGGAACATCTTTTTTGTTTTATATCTATACCATATTTTATCTATTATAAATAAATCAGTGTACTGAGTGTTGATTGGGAGGATTCTATGGCTACCAAGTATATTTTTGTAACCGGCGGTGTGGTATCCGGTTTAGGAAAAGGAATAACAGCTGCGTCACTTGGCCGTTTGTTAAAATCAAGAGGATTGAAAGTGACAATGCAGAAATTCGATCCATATTTGAATATTGATCCCGGTACAATGAATCCGTTCCAACACGGTGAAGTATTCGTAACCGATGATGGTGCGGAAACGGATTTGGACTTGGGTCACTATGAACGCTTTATTGACGAAAATTTATCTCAAAACAGCAATGTTACTTCCGGCAGAATCTACTGGAATGTGTTGCAGAATGAACGTAACGGACATTATAATGGCGGTACGGTACAAGTCATTCCTCATATTACAAATGAGATTAAAAATCGCATTGCATTGGGAAAAGAAAATGTTGACGTTGCCATTGTTGAAGTTGGCGGTACAGTAGGAGATATTGAAAGTCAGCCGTTTTTGGAGGCAATTCGTCAATTCGGCGCTGAAGTGGGCAGAGGAAACTGCTTATTTATTCATGTTACATTGGTTCCTTATTTGGCAGCTTCCAGTGAACAAAAAACAAAACCAACACAGCACAGCGTGAAAGAGTTACTGTCCATTGGTATTCAACCTGATATTATTGTTCTGCGTGCAGAAATGGAAGTAGCGGAAGAACATAAAAGAAAATTGCTTTATTCTGCAACGTACCTGAAAATTGTGTGATTCAGAACTTAGATTTACCTTTTATTGTATTCTGTTCCGTTGGCATTAAAAGAAGAGCGTTTGGATGACATTGTTTGTCAGCGTTTTGGGCTGGAAACCCGGGAGCAGACTTAACAGAATGGACCAAAATGGTAAATACCGCACTTTCTATCAATAAAAAAGTAAAATTGGTATGGTAGGAAAGTATGTTGAGTTAAGAGACGCTTATTTAAGTGTCGCAGAGGCTTTAACACACGGCGGAATCGGCAATGAAGTAAAAGTAGATATTGAATGGATTGATTCTGAAGAAATTGATGCAGGCAATGTTGAAGCAAAACTGGGACATCTTGACGGCGTGTTGGTACCGGGCGGATTTGGACAAAGAGGTGTAGAAGGAAAAATTACAGCAATTGAGTATGTACGTACTCATAACATTCCTTTCTTTGGTATTTGCTTAGGTATGCAGTTGGCAGTGGTGGAGTATTGCCGCAATGTTTTGGGACTGGCAGATGCGAACTCTGCTGAGTTTGATATGGACAGTAAAAATCATGTGATTGATATTATGCCTGACCAAAAACATGTGGAGCAGCTTGGTGGTACCATGCGTCTGGGTAAATATCCTTGCCAGATTATGCCTGATACCAAAGCGGCAGAAATCTATGGTGATAATTTAATTTACGAACGTCATCGTCATCGTTTTGAAGTAAACAACGATTATAGAGAGCAACTGGAGCAAGCAGGTATGATTTTCTCAGGAAGAGCACCTGACAACCGCATTGTTGAGATGATGGAAATTAAAGACCATCCATGGTATATTGCAGTGCAATTCCATCCTGAGTTTAAATCTCGTCCAAACAGACCGCATCCTTTGTTTAAAGGTTTTGTAGGTGCAGCATTAAAATATAAAGAATCGAAATAGAAAAGAGCAACTGTGAAAACAGTTGCTCTTTTTTTAGTTAAGATAGCTGTAGATTTTTGTAAGTTTGGATATTAGCGGACACCGCCACCGCCGCCGCCAAATCCGCCGCCGCCTCCACCGAAGCCACTGCCACCGCCGCCAAATCCTCCAAAGCCGCCTTTGCCGGAAGATGGGGATTTGCAATACGGGTTGCAGCTGTGCTGATAGAAGTTAATTTATCTCCCAAACCGGAAGCGAAGTTTTCACTGCGGAATCCGGAATGATGATAATGAGACATAAACATCCAGTAGAAGTACGTATTTCCAAAGGTAGAGGTCATATAGTCATCATTGTCTATATTTGGATATGCAAGTTTTAGCTGTTTGCATACCTTATCTGATATTCCCATCATAGTGGCATATACCAGATAATCCTTCCATAGCTCTAAATGGGGAAGTTCGTATTCTTTCATGTTGGAGAACTCCAGCATATATTTCTCAAGGCCTTTCCAAACCATGTACATTGTCTCGCCCTGTACACTCAGACGATTAGGACCTGTATTCATGATATAAGTGAAAATACCCGCCAAAATTGCTGCAATTCCAATATAAATCATAGATGAAGCAAAATGGTGATTACACCTGCCACAATTGCTGCTATACCAAAATATTTGATTACTTTTACAAAATACTGACTTTTTCATAATAACCGTATGGTCTGATTTCATCTTTTGCGCGTGCAAACAATGTTTCAAACATGGTATTTACATATTTTCCATGCTTCTTTGTGTAAGCGGAGAACTGTTTTAACGTAAAGGAACCGTTTGTTTCTGTTGCTATGGTTGTAACCAAAGAAAGCATCACTTGTTCGCTTAAAGTAAGCGTCTCATTTTTTGTATTGCCAATTGGTGTTAAAGTCAGAGTATCTGTTTCATCGGAGCCAAATTCCAAATAACCTTTATTGGATAGGCTCATTAAGGTAGCGCTGAACACATATCCACGTATTTTTTGGGTAATACCGCCTTTATAGTGATAGTATAGCAACGCTGCAGCAGCCGGGCTGCTTCTCTTGGAATTTCCCTTGTATATTCTGGAACATTCACTTTATGACGACGTGTAAGATAACGTGTTAGGATAAACAAACCGATTGCTATCACTATGATGACAGCGGCAATTGAAATGTCCAATACTCCCAGCATATATTCATGCTCTTGCTTTTTCTGATAAGCGGTAGCCCACTCCAATTCTTCGTTTTGAATATTTTGTAAATTGGTCGATGAACTGGTTCTTGTTACATTTGGAAAAAGTGCAAGAGGTGCTGCAATACGCGTTTCAATCATGGTTTGTGCGGGAATATTTTGTGCAGTAAATGATATTTGATTTGGAGAGTCAACGGTTAGAAAGCTGTCTGCTGTACAATGCAGCCATGCATAAGGCTTTTCTGTGGCAGTATCATTTTGCGGCAGTGCTACAGTCACATTCATATTTGTAATAGGAATGGAAAACTGTGAACCGATAAATTGATAGTACAGTACCGCCGTGTCAGGGTAAGCCGTAATACAATTGGTAAACGTATATTGAATCTCAAAATTACGTGTTCCTTCATAAATACGCGGCATAAACAGACCAATTTCTATCGTATTGCCTTTTTTCGTATAATAACATACGTTTTGAAGATTGGAAGGTGCATTTTCAGGGTCAGATACCTCTTTGTAAATTGTACGTTATGTGATTGTCAACATCATATACGGAAAGACCCGTTAAAGAACCAACTTGGTCAGAGGGAAGTTCGATGGTTTTATAAATATTACGGTATGCTTGGTCTCTGTTTTCTAATGTAATTTGCCATGTTTCTTTGACGGTCATATCTCCGTTGTCAGTTACAGTTGCTTGTATATTCAGGTTATCCAGAACTTGTTTGGAATCTCCTTTGTAATCAGTATTGCTCATAACAAGCGGTATTGCTATTGCAAATACAGCAGCTGTTACAGCCAGAAAAATTCCAATTTTTATGAGTAAAGATTTTGTCATATTGTTCTCCTAAGAGTGCATGAATTAAAATTGTACCTTAGGTACCGCTTTTTCCGCCTCATTCATTTCAAAGTATGGGCGTTCTTTATACTTAAAGATATTGGCAATGATATTGGATGGGAAACGTTGTAAATATTCGTTATATTTCATAACAGTATCATTGTAGAATTGACGTGCAAATGCTATTTTTCTTCCAATTCTTTCAGCTGTCTTTGCAGGTCTAAAAAGTTGTCATTTGCCTTTAAATCAGGATAGTTTTCGGCAGTCGCAAAAATATTGGCAATTGCACCGGAAAGTTTTTGGTTGCTTTTCATTAATTCCTCCGGTGTTTTCGCCTCCATTGCTGCTGCGCGCCATTTTGTTACTTCTTCCAATGTGCTTTTTTCGTGAGAAGCATATGCCTTCACTGTTTCTACTAAGTTAGGGATTAAATCGTAGCGCTGTTTCATTTGTACATCAATTTGAGACCATGCATTGTCTACACGAACGGAACGCTCAACCAGATTATTATACATCACGATAACAGAAATAATGAGAATGATAACAATTGCTCCTATAATGCTGCCTGCGATAATCCAACCTATCATAGCAGTCACCTCCATAAAATATTGATAGAATATAGCATAATCTATGATCATGTTTTTGCTTTTTCTATTGTAGTATATGTTATCATGTATTGATTTAAATGAAAAGTTCCAACTTTGTTACGAAATACGCAGCAAAGTGTATTTTATTAAAAAATAAAACTACAGGGTGCAGACATTTGTTTGCACCCTGTAGCTTACATTATAGCCTTTATACGTCAAAAACAGTCTAGTCAACAGACAAAATTGGTGTATATTGAAAGATGTTTCTTTCAATATTTGTTTTGCTATTGTTGTTAGGTTGTTATAGCCTAAAGAAAATCGTTTTGCAATTTTTAACAGATAAATGCTAAAACGTCTAGTCAACAACCAAAATTTGTGAATATTGAAAGACGTTCCTTTCAATGTTTATTTTGCTGCTTGTTGTTAGGTTGTTATATCATGTTTTCAGAAATTCTATAGCAAAGCGTCATAAGACTATCACCCAAATGAACTGCTTCTACAATTGCATCTGAATATTTTGGATTGATATCATAATGGCTGAAATTCCAATAATTTTTAATGCCCAAGGAATACAGTTTATCGACCAAAGCCGGAACGGTTTTTCCTGCGGGACGCATAAAACAGCCATATCCGGTTTTACTTTTTTTGATAAAAGTCATCAATATCATTGATATCCAAAATGGTGTGGTCTTTTAGTTTGGTACCAATTTTTGTGGGTCATTGTCAAAAATTCCGGTTAATACAAAGCCCTGCATTTCAAAAGACAGGTGAACAGTCACAGCGTGTCCCAAATTACCGGCACCAAGAATAATTGCCTTGTATGAATTTTGAATCCCATAATATTGCCTATTTCTGTACGGAGCTGATCTACCATGTAGCCGTAGCCTTGCTGACCAAAACCGCCAAAACAGTTTAAATCCTGACGAATTTGAGAGGCAGTAAGACCCATATTTTCAGACAATTCTTTTTGAGGAAACTCTGTTGATTCCTCTGTTTTTAATGTAGTCAAATGACGGTAATAGCGAGGTAATCTTCTAATTACAGGCATAGAAATATAATTACTTTTTGCCATAAGTCAGCACCTCAATACAATTTTATAGGAGTTTTACAAGACGATTGTTGATTTCTTGCAAGAATGTTTCTGTGTCAACGGTTCTCTTGTTTTTCTAAAGAGGACAATGCGTATAAATCGCCTGTCATAACACCGTCTTCAATGGTTTGAATGGATGCTTGCTCTAATTTATTTGCAAAATCAACCAATTCAGGAGTATTGTCCAACTCACCTCTTTTTCTCAAAGCGCCTGTCCATGCAAACAAGGTAGCCATAGAGTTGGTGGAGGTTTTCTCCTTTTAAGTGTTTGTAATAGTGTCTTTTGTACAGTGCCGTGAGCAGCTTCATACTCATATACACCGTCAGGGGATACCAAAACAGAAGTCATCATTGCAAGGCTGCCGAAAGCGGTTGCAACCATGTCGGACATAACGTCGCCGTCATAGTTTTTGCATGCCCAGATATAACCTCCATTGGAACGAACCACTCTTGCAACCGCATCGTCAATGAGAGTATAGAAGTATTCAATGCCGGCAGCTTCAAATTTCTCTTTTGTATTCTTTTTTCGTAGATTTCTGCAAAAATATCTTTAAAGCGATGGTCATATTTTTTGGAAATGGTATCTTTTGTGGAGAACCATAAATCTTGTTTTAAATCCAATGCGTAATTAAAGCAAGCGCGCGTGCAAAACTTTCAATACTTTTATCCAGGTTATGTAAGCCTTGCAAGATGCCCGCTGTCTCAAAATTATGAATCAATGCTCTTTCTTCGGTACCGTCTGCTTTTTGTTACAACTAACTCTGCTTTGCTGTTTGCTTCTACTACCATTTCAGTGTTTTTATAAACATCACCGTATGCATGACGCGCAATGGTAATTGGTTTTGTCAAGTTGGGATAAAAGGTGTAATACCTTTTACAACAATTGGAGAACGGAACACAGTGCCGTCCAACAATGCGCGAATGGTGCCGTTAGGAGATTTCCACATTTGTTTTAAGTTGTACTCTACCACGCGGTCCGCATTGGGAGTAATGGTAGCACATTTAACAGCGACACCGTATTTGTTGGTAGCATATGCGGAATCAAATGTAACTTGGTCATCTGTTGCTTCTCTGTGTTCAAGACCAAGGTCATAATACTCGGTTTTTAGGTCAATATAAGGGGTTAATAAGATATCTTTAATCATCTTCCAGATGATACGGGTCATTTCGTCGCCATCCATCTCAACGAGGGGTTTTCATTTGAATTTTATCTGCCATTGCAAACAATCCTCCTAATATTATTGATTTTGTTCTCTTGTATAGTTTAACAGGCCGCCTGCCAGTACCAAATCGCGCTGGCGTTCTGTTAATACAGGTTCCAGTTCAATCTCAGTACCTTTTGTTTTGTTTTTCAAAATGACTTTGAACCGCCGTTGGCAATCGCAGTACGGATATTCGGCAATTCCAATTCATCCATTTGGTCAATGGTGTCGTAATCGGCCTCATTTTTTTAAATGTAAACGGCAAAATACCTGCATTGGCAAGGTTTGCACAGTGAATACGGGCAAACGATTTTGCCACAACTGCTTTTACGCCAAGATAAAGCGGTACAAGAGCAGCATGTTCACGGAAGAACCTTGACCATAATTAGAACCGCCAATAACAATGCTTTTTGGACCTTCTTTGCGGCAGCGTTCAGGGAAACTTTTCGTCACAAACTGCAAAGCAGAAGTTGGATAAATAAGGAATATTGGAACGGTAAGGAAGAATTTTAGCACCGGCAGGCATAATGTGGTCAGTTGTGATATTATCGCCAACTTTCAGTAATGCTTTTTGCGGGAATGGTTTCTTCCAGTGCGCTTGTAGTTGGGAATTCTTTGATATTTGGTCCGCGCAATACTTCTACTTTATCCATTTCTTCGACAGGAGCAGGGGTTCTACCATGTTATCATTGATTAAGAAGTGTTCCGGTTGTGCAATATCTACTTTTTCTCCCAATGTTTGAGGATTTGTAAATACGCCGGTCAAAGCAGAAACAGCTGCTGTTTCCGGACTCACCAAATATACTTGTCCGCTAGCGGTACCGGAACGTCCTTCAAAGTTACGGTTAAAGGTACGCAAAGAAACACCGTTTGTATTTGGTGATTGACCCATGCCGATGCAAGGACCGCATGCGCTTTCAAAATACGTGCGCCTGCTGCAATTAAATCAGCCAAAGCGCCGTTTTGTGCAAGCATGTTAAATACTTGGAACCCGGTGCAATGGAAAGGCTAACGTCAGGATGTACTGTTTTACCTTTTAAAAATAGCAGCTACACGCATTAAATCAAATAAGATGAGTTGGTGCAGGAGCCGATAAACTTGGTCCACCTTTTTCCACCGATTTCATCAATAGATTTGATGTTGTCAGGGCTGTGAGGACAAGCTGCAAGCGGTTTCAGTTCAGAAAGATTAATTTCATATACTTCATCGTAAACTGCATCGTCATCCGCTTTTAATTCTACCCAATCCTCTTCGCGGTTTTGTGCTTTTAAAAGCCGCGGGTAACATCGTCAGAAGGGAAAATGGAAGTGGTAGCGCCAAAGTTCCGCACCCATGTTGGTGATGGTAGCACGTTCAGGAACGGTCAGTGTTGCCAACGCCCGGACCTCCGTACTCGATGATTTTTCCTACGCCGCCTTTTTACGGTTAACAAACGGAGTACTTCCAAAATGACATCTTTTGCGGAAACCCAGTCTTGCAGCTGACCGGTTAGGTTAATGCGAACCATTTTTGGCATAGTAATATGGTAAGCGCCGCCGCCCATAGCAACTGCTACGTCAAGACCACCGGCGCCCATAGCCAGCATACCGATACCGCCGTTGGTTGGTGTATGGCTGTCAGAACCGATTAATGTTTTTCCCGGAATACCAAAACGTTCCAAATGTACTTGGTGGCAGATGCCGTTGCCCGGACGGGAAAAGTAAATGCCGTGTTTTTTGGTAACCGTTTGAATAAATCTGTGGTCGTCCGCATTTTCAAAGCCTGTTTGCAATGTATTGTGGTCAATATAAGCAACAGATTTTTCTGTTTTGACTCTTGGAACGCCCATTGCCTCAAATTCTAAATAAAGCCATGGTTCCTGTAGCGTCCTGTGTTAAAGTTTGGTCAATTTTTAGACCAATATCGCTTCCTACGGTCATTTCACCGCTGAGCAAATGTGCTTTAATAATTTTTGAGCAATTGTGTAACCCATCGTATACCCCTTTCAATGTACGAAACACCATTCATGTAACATTCATTTCGTTTCCACATATCATAATTATTCATATTATCTAATATTTTCAATTTCTTGTCAACGTTTAATGACGGTTTTTGCAGTGCTTATATCAATGATTAAGGTTGTTTTTTTCATCTGAGTTTTCTGTTTTTATAAAATAAAGCAGGTCTCATTCCTTTGGTAATTTTGTTTTTTGCAAAAATATCTTGTCTGTTTACGGTTCAAGTGGTATAACAACTGTACACACGGGATACAAACCCAATTTGAATTGAAATGTTGTTATAATCGTCATACAATATCCAAATCCAAAGATGTGCTGTTTTTTGTTTTTGGCGTTGAGAATTATTGTTTGAGTACAAATGATTTTTATTATGTTCAAGCATTATGATAACGGCAAAACTGAAAGGAATATCTTGCAATTTTAGGATTTTAATTGTTATCAAGAGTGCTTTCGGTGTTGATTCGTAAAAAAATTGCTTCACATATTTTTTTATGCTATAATATTATGATAGCAATATTACATAGACAAATTTGGAAAATTTTTATTTTTACGTATGATTTCCTTTATTTTACGGCACACTATGTGCTGTAGGAGGTGTTTTGATGAACCGACATCAAAATTCAGAACGGCATCATACAACAAACAAAACGAATTCCTTTCATTTTGAAGATGCCTATGTCAATCTTGCGTATGAAAATAATTCCGATTCCCCGATGATACACAGCAGAACAGTGATGACCCGCAAATGAATAAAATTCAAGAGATGGGTTCTGTGCTGACCAATAACGGAAAGCATAAAATTCATTGTTTGACCATTATCGGACAAATAGAAAGGGCATTATGTATTGCCGAGCCAGAACAAAACAACCAAATATGAGCATATCATTCCGCAGCTGGTAGCAATTGAAGAAGAACCGAGATAGAAGGACTTTTAATTTTGCTCAATACCGTAGGCGGAGATGTAGAAGCCGGGCTGGCCTTGGCAGAGTTGTTTGCAGGCATGAAAAAAGCCAACGGTTTCCCTGGTGCTTGGAGGAGGCCATTCTATTGGTGTTCCCTTGCGGTAGCGGCGCAAAAATCGTTTATTGCACCGTCTGCAACCATGACGATACATCCTGTACGTATGAATGGTTTAACATTGGGTGTTCCGCAGACATTTGAATATTTTCAAAAGATGCAGCAGCGTATTACAACGTTTGTAAAGCAAGCATTCCAAAATGAATCCTGAACGCTTTTTATCAGTTGGCTATGAACACAGAAGAGCTGGTGATGGACGTAGGTACTGTATTGGATGGTCCTGATGCGGTAAAAGAAGGGTTGATTGACGGTCTTGGCAGTTTATCCGATGCACTGGAATGTTTGTATGAAATGATTGATAACAATAAAAAGATCATGGACATGCAGAGCACACACAGAAGGCAACCTTCTGTTGAAGAGAAAGGCTGCTAAAATCAAACCATGCTGACACAAAAAGAAAACAAAAAAACGAACAACGAAAAATAAGAAAAGGAAGGCATGTTGGGAAAATACCCAGGAATGCCTGCCTTGTTTCATATGGTATAACAAAAACAAGAGGTGAGACAGTGGCACAACGACGAACAAAAAGCCGGCCAATACCAAAAACAAAACGAACACAAGCAGCAAAAGAATACGCAGACAAAGACAAAAGGGCTGCCGCACGAAAACCTCGTGACCAAGAAGTACATAAACAACGCAATCAAATTGTAGCTATTTTATTATTTGCATTTTCCGTTTTCTGGGATGTTTGGTATGTATCCAGGAGAAAGCATTCTTGGGCATGGATGCATCATGCGTTTTTAGGTTTATTTGGCATTATGTCATTGGCATGGCCAATTTTGCTTTGTTACATATCAATTGTAATTGCCTTTGGAAGAACACAGGCACGAGCAGTATCTCGCATTGTTATGACAGTGATATTAATTGTTGTGCTGTGTGCTACGGTTTATATTTATACGGTAACGGAAGAGCAGCAAAACTACCGTTTACCATGAACATGACAAGATTATATGACCAAGGCGCCATGAATTCGGGCGCAGGTATTTTCAGTGGCTTGTTTGGTATTCCGATTGTATCCATTTTGGTTTTACCGGCGCCAAAATTGTGATTCTGATTGTGCTTTTTGTCATGCTGATGGTATTAACCGGTATGACATTGCCAAGTTTGGTTCATGCATTTACAAAGCCTGCTGTCAAAGTAGCATCTAACATTCATGAAGCAAAAGAGCGCAAAGCTGCGCAAAAGAATATATCAAAGCAGAATATACAGAGCCTCCTTTGTATCAAAACAATCGAAAAAATGCTTCTGCTCCTATTGATATTGCTTTGGATGACGATGAAATCCCTGCTTATATGAAATATCAGTCTAAACCCGCTAAAAAGGCAAAAAGCGAGAAATTAAAAAAAGCTTGAAAAAGTATTCAACTTTGGAGGTCAAACTGAAAAATACCGTCGAACAAGAAGAAAATACACAGCATAAATTAGACTTTTTAGATGTTGAAATTGACCCGTCGGATACTGCATCGCCTCCTGTCGTACGTGTTGACCATCCGGAACAGGCAGCTGTAACACATGCCACTGTATCTTCTGCCATTGACATCCCTTTAGACGAACCAAAACAGCAGGAAACAACTCCTGTAAGGAGAGATGTTGAAGATGTTCCCGTATCTGCACCGGAGCATTCCGAAACAGCGGCAGAGGCTGCTGCGTTTGCAGCAAAAGCAGTGGAGAAAGCAACCGCTGATGTACCTGCTACCGTAGAACAACAGAAAGAGGCCGAGAAAGAATACATATCAATTCCCTCCCTGTTTCTATGCTTGAGGTAAGTAAAGAACTGGATACACGCAATGTAACGGAAGAATTGCAGGTAAACGGCCAGCTGTTGGTAGAAACATTAAAAAGCTTTGGCGTTCAAACAAAATTTTAGATATCAGCCGCGGTCCTGCCGTAACTCGATATGAGCTGCAGCCTGCCGCAGGTTGAAAATCAGCAAAATTACAAATCTGGCAGACGATATTGCCATGAATCTTGCCGCGTCAGGAGTTCGTATTGAAGCTCCAATTCCTGGAAAAGCCGCTGTCGGCATTGAAGTTCAAACAAAAATGTAGGTGTTGTGCGTATGCGTGACTTGGTAGAATCAATCGTTTTTGTTCTGCACCGAGTAAATTGACCGTTGCGCTGGGACGTGATATTTCGGGACAAGTTACCGTAGCGGACCTTGCCAAAATGCCTCACTTGCTCATTGCGGGTTCCACAGGTTCCGGATAAATCTGTCTGCATTAACTCATTGATTATCAGTTTGCTGTATAAGGCAACGCCTGATGAAGTTCGATTCTTAATGGTAGACCCTAAAGTGGTAGAGTTGGGCATTTACAATGGGATTCCGCATTTATTGGTGCCCGTTGTGACAGACCCGCGTAAAGCGGCGGGTGCATTGGGATGGGCAGTGACAGAAATGCTCAACCGTTACAAAATGTTTGCCGACAACAATGTGCGCGACTTGGCTTCCTTTAACCGTTTGATTGGCGACAAAGAAGAATACGTGCGTGATGACGGCGTTACCTTAAAGAAAAATGCCGCAGATTGTGATTATCATCGACGAGCTGGCCGACCTGATGATGGCAGCGCCCAATGAAGTAGAAGATTCCATATGCCGTTTGGCGCAAATGGCGCGTGCGGCAGGTATGCATTTGGTGATTGCCACACAGCGTCCGTCTGTTGATGTTATCACAGGTATTATCAAAGCAGAATATTCCAAGCCGTATTGCATTTGCGGTTTCTTCCAGATTGACTCCCGTACCATTTTGGATATGGGCGGAGCCGAAAGTTATTGGGACGAGGCGATATGCTGTTTGCTCAATGGGTTCGCAAAAAGCCGCTTCGTGTCCAGGGGTGCTATGTGGATGACCGTGAAATTGAGTCCATTGTGAATTTTGTAAAAAAAATCAAAACCGTCGGAATATGACCAATCTGTCATAGAAGGCATTGAGAAAAATGCAGTATGCGGAAAAATCCAAAGGGGATGAAGATAATACCGATGCAAAGAGCACAGACCCTATGATGGATGAAGCAATCAAATGCGTTGTAGAAGCAGGACAAGCTTCTACTTCATTGCTGCAAAGACGGTTACGCCTTGGCTATGCAAAGAGCAGGCCGTTTGATTGATGAAATGGAACAAATGGGCGTTGTAGGTCCCCATGAAGGTTCTAAGCCGCGTCAAGTGTTGATTACCTATCAACAATGGCTGGAAATGACCATGCAAAGAATGATGCTGCAAATGATAATACAGAAGAATAAAAAGGAGGTGTGCGGAAATGGCATTTTTACCGACCACAAAAAAAAGAAATCGAGCAACTGGGCTGGGATGTGCCTGATTTTGTATTGGTAACAGGAGATGCGTATGTGGACCATCAAACCTTTGGTGTAGCGATTATTTCTCGCTTGTTGAAAGTTACGGTTATAAAATTGCCATTTTGGCACAGCCCGACTGGCGTACCGACCGTGACTTTACAAGATTTGGACAGCCGAAATTAGGCTTTATGGTAACTGCGGGCAATATCGATTCTATGGTTGCCCACTATACCGCTGCCAGAAGAAAACGCAACGACGACGCTTATTCCGGAGGAAAGGCAGGAAAACGTCCAGACCGTGCCGTTACGGTGTATACCAAAAGATAAAAGAAGTTTATCCCGATTCCCCTGTAGTGATTGCAGGTTTGGAGGCCTCCTCAGACGTTTTGCCCATTATGATTATTGGGATAACGAAATTCGCGCCCGTCCGTTTTGATTGAATCCGGAGCAGACCTGCTTTCCTTTGGTATGGGAGAGAAAACAGACCATAGAAATTGCTTCTCGTTTGTTGCAAGGCGAACCGATTTGCACACTGACGGATATCAAAGGAACTTGTTATGCCGTACCTGCCAACGAATATAAACCGGGACCGGCAGTAGAATGCCCCAGTTATGAGCAGGTATGTCAATCAAAGCAGGATTACGCCATTTCCTGCCGCAAACAGCAGGATGAGCAGGACGCAGTACGCGGAAAAAAATTGATACAACGACATGGGGATATGATTGTGGTACAAAATCCACCTATGCCGCCGCTGTCTCAAGAAGAATTTGACAAGGTGTATGAATTGCCGTTTGAACGAGCATATCATCCAAGTTATGAAAAAGAGGGCGGCGTACCTTCCATTCAGGAAGTAGAGTTTTCCATTACTCATAACCGCGGCTGTTTTGGTGCCTGCAATTTTTGTGCCATTGCATTTCATCAGGGCAGAGAGATTACAGCAAGAAGTGAAGCATCCGTATTAAGGGAAGCAAAAGCATTAACCGAAATGCCAAACTTTAAAGGATATATTCATGATGTAGGTGGTCCGACTGCTAACTTTAGGGTCTTTCTTGTGATAAGCAAATCAAACACGGTTTGTGCAAGGAAAAATGTTTGGCGCCAACCCCATGTAAATTATTGAAAGTAGACCATTCCGAATACTTACATATGCTGAGAAAGTTGCGTGCGGTTCCGAAAGTCAAAAAAAGTGTTTATTCGTTCGGGAATTCGTTATGATTATCTCATGCAGGATACCGATGATAGTTTTTTAAAGAATTGGTGCAGCATCATGTTAGCGGACAGTTAAAAGTAGCGCCTGAACATTGTTCCGCCAATGTGTTGGACCATATGGGAAAAACCGCATATCGAAGCTTATAAAGCGTTTCAGAAACGGTTTTATCAAATCACAAAATCCGTTGAAAAAAGAACAATATTTGGTTCCGTATTTAATGTCCTCTCACCCGGGAAGTACATTAAAAGATGCTGTGGCGCTGGCTTTGTTCTTAAAGCAGGAAAATCTGCGTCCCGAACAGGTACAGGATTTTTTATCCGACTCCGGGTACCATTTTACATGTATGTTCTATACAGAGCTTAATCCATATACATTGAAAAGGTTTACGTACCCAAAACAGACAAAGAAAAAAAGCAATGCAGCGGGCATTGTTGCAATATTTTAATCCAAAAAATAAAGCGTTGGTAATCGGAAGCGTTGAAAGCTGCGGACGTTCTGACTTAATCGGTAATGATGCAAAGTGTTTGGTGCGTCCAATGCACCCGCAACAAAAGCGCGTCCAAAGGGGGACAGGCTGAATCATGGAAGAAAAAAGAAAAAGAAGTCCGCTGCGGAACATTCACGCCAAAAGTCCAAAAAAGGACGCTGATTTACATCCTGGTTGCCATAGGTTTTGCTGTGGCCGTTGTACTTTTAGCTTTGCATTGGCAGGCCGGTGGAGTACCATTTTCGGTTGGGTGGGATTAGGTCACTTTTCGCAGACTGCGAAAGATGTAACCATTTCTCTGCATGTGCTGGATGTGGAAAAAGCAGACGCTATGGTCGTTTCCTGTCAGGATAAAAACTATAGTTATTGATGGCGGAACCACAGACGGCGGAGATACGCTGACGACCTATTTACAGCAGATGGATGTTTCTCAAATTGATTTGGTCATCAATACCCACCCGGATAACGACCATTTGCAGGGCTTTAAAGCAAGTTGAGAGCACTTTACCGTC
>VOFH01003235.1_pt1 | contig 26124 bp, 35 predicted proteins | sample 5384091 | NCBI WGS metagenome assembly VOFH01 (sample SAMN12384727, study PRJNA508395) | human gut metagenome | isolation source: healthy gut G | host: Homo sapiens
TGCGTACGTTGCCCGTTTGGGAATCTCGGTTCTCCTGCACGCGTTCGCGACTACCAACCGAGTATGTTGGACGAATTGCTCGCATCCGGAGATGTGGTATGGGTCGGCTCCAAAATCAATGGTTCCAACGCCAAGGAAGCCGGCGGAATCGCATTCCATCCAGCTGATTCACGGCTGCTGACGAAACCCGGCGAACAATCGCAGAACAATGCCTATAGTGCCGGAACCATGACCGTGCCGGAGACGATACTTGCCGCATTATCGAATGGGGGAGCCTTCCATGCGCGGCAGCTTTCCACAGCCGCCAAAACCATCTGGCAGGAACATGCGGAAGTCAACGTGAATCCTGAAACAGGGGAAATCATCCTTCCCGCATGGGGCGAAAGCCAGTTCGAGGAAGCCTTGTGGTCCTTGGTATGGCAAGGCAAAGTGACGAACAGTTCATTCGCTCCCGTTCGGGCCTTGGCTCAAGGCACGGTTTCAGTGCGCGCGCCACGCACTGCCGCACGCAGACGCGTACGGATCCACGCCTCGACACCGGTGACGCTCGGTGGATTATGGTCCGCGGTCGACTCGTCCCAGACCAGTCCAATGGCGATACCGGACCAAACGGACGATACCGCCGGCAAACCAACAGCCGGCATCGAGGAATACGACATCGCATTGATCGAATCGCTGCTCGACCGATATGGCGTGATCGCCGCTCCGCTAATCGACAAGGAGCAGGTCGCAGGCGGATTCTCCGGACTATACCCGGTACTCAAACGCATGGAGGAACACGGCAATCTGGTCAGAGGCATGTTCGTCAAAGGATTCGGAGCGGCCCAATTCGCCGGACGTGACACAGTGGACGCCTTGCGCGGCGACGACGAAGCGCGCAGCCAATCCTGCGTGGCGCTCGACGTGACCGACCCGGCCAATCTGACAGGCTCCGCGATCACATGGCCCGAACAACACCATATGAAACCGGCGCGCAGAGCGGAATCGGTCATCGTGCTCGACCACGGCATGCCGGTGCTGTTCGCCGTGCCGAAAAGCCACAGAATCGTCAGCTTCACCGATGACGAGCGAATATTGCAGCCGGCATGTACGGAACTTGCCTATGCATTGCAACATCAGTCCAAGGGCAGCGTCAGCTTCGCCGAAATGAACGGTGAATCATTGAAGGAACGCAACGAATACAGACGTTTGCTGCATGCTGCCGGGTTCGTGGACAGCCCACAAGGCATGAAGCTATATGGCTGAACCAAGCCGGAGGCACTTTCACCCAGCCTGCTCATTCAACCTGGCAGCCCAAGTGCGCAAAACGGGAAGGCCCTGAACCGGAAGAAGAAGAACCAGTCCAGAGCCCCGCCAATCGATTTCGTCGAATCAGCCGACCACCGCAATCGGCGCCGACAGATCCGTACCGGAACCATCGCGTCGCATATCAGGCTTCGGCAATTCCACAGGAGCACCACTTTGCGTGGAAGCATGCAACGGATACGCGCCCACGAACGCGAGAATCAACGTATCCTGCCCCTTGAGGAATCGCTGCGAACGCACGCCACCCGTACCACGGCCCTTCGTCGGATACATCTCCAACGGCGTGACCTTCGCGGCACCGTTTTCAGTGCCAGGCAACGCTTCGGAATCGCCGGCAACCGTCAACACCACGGCTCCGGAAGCGGAGAACAGTCCATTCTCGCCTTCTTCGTAATTCCATGTCACCTTGCCGTCAGGCACCACCGCGAACGCGGCCGCCGAACACCCCTCAGCCAGACGAATGCCCGCCATGCCGCCAGCGGTACGGCCCTGCGGACGCACATTCTTCGCTTCGAACGTCAACAACGAGGAATCGGTGGACACAAACACCAGACGATCCTCATCACGGGCTTCGGCAGCGGCAAGCACTTCGTCATCATCCTTCAAATCGATGACGCTCCACGAATCCATTGTGGTCGGAGATTCACGGTTCCAACGCTTGACCACGCCGTTGCGGGTGCCCAACGCCAAAGGAACAAGCTGACCGTCGTCATCCGTGGACGGCATATCAATCGCAGCAATCACCCGTTCGCCGCGGATCGGATCGGTGTTCTCCGTCATGCCCAGCAGTTCCTCGGCCTTCACACCACCCGTGACACTGAGCGGCCCATCCGCGGAAACCTTCGGCAATTCGACCACATGGGCCAGCACCAGACGACCCGCTGAAGTAACCAAGCCGTATGAGGAACGTGTGGACGTGCGGAACATCGAAACGATCTGATCATCCTTGGCGCGTCCGCCGGAAGCCGAACGATTCTCCCAACGTTCCACCGCATCCTCGGAAGTGCGTGCGATCAGGCCCGTGGCGGACAGCATCACCGCGCACGGCTCGTCATCAATCTGCAGAGCCGATGCGGTGGCATTCTCATCGCCGGCCTTCTTTGCGGCCTTTGCGGCTGCGGCGACATCGGCCGCTGCGGAGGATACGGTCGCGGCGGCGCGCGCGGCAGCCATCGCGTTTGCAGAGACGCCATCATCGCCATGCGCCACAACAGGCGTCAAATTGCCTTCCTCATCCTCATCCAGCAGCACCGTGCGCCGGGGAGTGCCGTATTTGGCCACGGCGTCATCCATTTCGTCAATGACCACGCCGTCAAGCGCCTCATCGGAAGCAAGAATGCGTTCAAGCTCTTCGATACGCCGCTTCAGATCGTCGCGTTCCGCCTCAAGCTCGATACGACTCATCTTGGTCAGACGGCGCAGCCGCAAGTCAAGAATGTACTGTGCCTGAATCTCGTCCAGATCGAATACGGCGATAAGCTTTGTTTTCGCGGCCTCGGCATCATCAGAAGAGCGAATCACCTGAATGACTTCATCGATGTCCACCATGGCGAGCAGCAAGCCCTCCACCAAGTGCAGCCGCTCAAGCGCCTTCTTCCTGCGGAATTCACTGCGTCGGCGGATCACCACACGACGATGGTCCACCCACACCTGAAGCATTTCCTTCAATCCCATGGTGTGCGGACGGCCATTGACCAACGCCACATTGTTGATGGTGAAATTGTCCTGCAACGGCGTGTGCTTGAACAGCTGCGCCAACACCGCGTTCGGATCGAACCCGGTTTTGATTTCGATGACGAGGCGCGTGCCGTTATGCCGGTCAGTCAGATCGATGGCACCGGAAATGCCGTCCAGCTTACGGTTCTTCACACCTTCGGAAATACGTTCCAACACACGTTCCGGACCCACCATGAACGGCAGTTCCGTCACGACGATGGCCTTTTTGCGAGCCGTCACGTTTTCGATATGCGTCACGGAACGCGTGGTCAACGCGCCACGACCCGTCTCGTACGCCTCGCGGATGCCCTTGCGGCCCACAATCACGCCGCCGCCCGGCCAATCCGGACCCGGCACGTAGCGCATCAACTCCTCTAACGTCGCGTCGGGATGGCGCATAAGATGCTTGGCCGCAGCCACCACCTCGCCAAGATTGTGCGTGGCCATATTCGTGGCCATGCCGACGGCAATGCCGGAACCACCATTGACCAGCAGGTTCGGAATCGCGGCAGGCAGCACAGTCGGCTCCTGAAGCTTGTTATCGTAATTCGGCGTGAAATCGACGGTATTTTCGGCGATATCGGCATTCATGCCCAACGCGGCCGGCGCCATACGAGCCTCGGTATAACGAGAAGCAGCAGGACCGTCATCGAGAGAACCGAAATTGCCGTGACCGTCCACCAATGGCAGCCGCATCGCGAACGGCTGCGCCAAACGTACCATCGCCTCGTAAATCGCGGAATCGCCATGCGGATGGAGCTTGCCCATCACTTCGCCAACCACACGCGCCGACTTCATATACGGCCGGTCCGGATTGAGGCTCATCTGACCCATCTGATAGATGATGCGTCGTTGCACCGGCTTGAGACCGTCCCTGGCATCAGGCAGCGCTCGGCGTAAATCACCGAATACGCGTATTCGAGGAACGACTTGCTCATTTCCTCGTTCAACGGCGTTTCGACGATGTTCTCCTTGACCGTACGCGGGTCAAAGGCTGGTTTTGCCGGTTTGCGGTGCGACACCATGCGGTGGTTCTCCTCACGGAAAGGTTATGGTAATCAACCTAGCAATATTACCAGCTGGTACTGCCGCGGTGCTTGAATGGGAACCATGAGTGTTGAAGTGCCCGAAATCGACCAGCTGCTAGCCATGACCAGTCCGGCACGATATGGCGACGAACTGCCGGATGAGGGCAGCCGCGGCGGTGCTCTCCACCTATCCTCGGTACTTCCCGCCATTTCCAGCGCCATCGGGCATCCGATTCCAACGGCCATCCATGCCGATCCGAAACGACTCCAAGAGGCACTTGGCCTGCCGGACGCGCGTTCGGCAGTCGTGGTCCTGGTGGACGGTCTCGGATATTGGAACATCAATATGAGATGGGGCATTCACCCTATCTACGGTCGCTGATGGCGGATGGCGTTAACCAGCGGCCAATCGCCACATGCATGCCCAGCACCACCGTGGCCGCCATGTCCACGTTCGGCACCGGCACATGCCCCGGATTAACCGGCATGACGGGGTATACGCAGCTCAATCCCGACAATGGCGAAATCTGCCAGCTCATCTCTTTCAAAAACGCGCCCGCACCGCTGAAACTGCAACAGCAGCCGACCATATTCGAACGATTGGCGGAACAGGACGTTCGCGTCACCAGTTCGGGACTGCCGAAATTCGCGTTCTCCGCGTTGACTCAGGCGGCGTTACGTGGCAGCGACTACATCTCCAATGACGATCCACGCCGACGTATCATGACCGCGGCGAAAGCGGCGAACACGCCCGGACTGACATACGTGTACCTGCGCGACGCGGACAAGATCGGACACAATTACGGCTGGGACTCCGACAAGTGGATCGGCACATATGAGCGTGTCGACGCCCAGTTGTCTTTGCTGCGTCGAAGTGTGCCGAAGAACACGCTGATCGTCATCGTGGCGGATCATGGCATGATAACCGCCGACCCGGAAGCCTGCATCGACATAGCGTCCGAACCCCAGCTGATGCGGGGCGTCGCGAATGTCGGTGGTGAACCACGCTGTGTCATGCTTTATGGCGAGGGATGGCGAGAATCCGGAGGACATCGCCGCTCGTTGGCGTGACGTGCTGGGGGAGCGCGCCCAGGTGCGCACCCGCCGGCAGGCAATCGAGGAAGGCGTCTACGGACCAGTCGATGAACGCGTCAAGTCGATGATCGGCGATGTGGTCGTCTCCGCTGCGGGCTCTACCACCATTGTCGATTCCCGCACACAGGCGGAGAAGGCGATGCATCTGCCCAGCGTGCACGGGTCGCTGACCTACATGGAATCTGATATTCCATGCCTGATTGACGTGGCTTGATCGAATGATCCGAACGTCTGAACGGATGTTGCCGTGGATGTTAGGGAACGTTAATCAGTCACCGAACAGAATTTCATCCCAACTCGGCACTGCGGAGCGTCCTGCACGGCGCTTCGATTTGGTGGTGCTCTGACTATGAGGATCGGATGATGCCGTCTTGGACTTATCGGACTGCTTCTCGCCGGCGGATTGCGTGTTTTGCGAGTTTTGGGCAGGTTCCGTCGTTGAAGGGGCGGGGACTGCGTCGTCGCGATTTCCGGACGGTTCGGCAGCGGAACGGTCGCCGATGACTGAGTCTCAACGGTGGTCTTGATATTCGTGGCTTGTGGTGCAACCGGTTCCGAGCATTCCAAGCAGACACCGTCTGTTCGATACGTGCGGAACGTGCGGAATCGCCCGGCAAATTCAATGATGCGAGAAAATTCTGGTCGACCTGCTTCTCGGCGTGTCCTTCCGTCGTCGTGTCTTGCTCGCCGATGAGCTTGCGTGCCGTTGCGTTCAGACAGTTGACCGCGTTGTCATGCATGTTCCAAGACCATTCCGCACGGGCGGCATGACCTGCGGAATCGAACTCCGCGGTAATCTTCCACGGTTCCAAACCGCGTCTGGTGGCCTTCCACCGCACATCCTCCAACCGTACGTGGGCTGCGGCGAAAGTGCGTTCGATCAGTTCGGAAAGCGTGCGCACACGGCTTTCCTTCGGCGCGGGAACCGCCAGGAACTGTTCGATCGCATATTGCTTTCGGTTTCCACCGCCGCCGAGAAACGCCGAACAAGCGCTTCGCTCAACGAATATCGCTCCGCCACGCGGGTCGGATTGGCTCCGGCTCGAATCAAGGATTGATTTGGGAGATCGGCAGCGTGGAAGGCGCTTGCTGCTGACGCTCCTCTTGGGTTTCGGTGCGAATCTGTTTTGCCTCCAAAATGGCTCTTTCAAGCGCTTCATCGACCTTGACGGCGAATTTGCCGGCACCTGAAACAAAGACGAGCTCACCGGTTTCACTCACATGATCGAACCGTGCATCTTCGAGCGCATTCTCAGGCACAACACACCACTTTCCCTTAGATTTTTCTATTAATTCTATTGTGCCCCACGTGTCGGATTTTACGAGTATTTCAATTCGTGTATCCTAGCGGGGGAAAAGTCATGTATTCTATGGCGCATAAGCACCATAGATGACGAAAGGAATCTCGATGGCACAGGATTATGATTCCCCGCGCAACAAAGACGAGGACGAGGAGTCGCTCCAGGCTTTGAGCAAGGGTTCTCAGAACAATTCCAACGATATGGACGATGACGAGAACGCCATTGCCGAAGACTACGAGCTGCCGGGCGCCGATTTGAGCAATGAGGACGCTTCGGTGACCGTCATTCCGATGCAGGGCGACGAGTTCATCTGCTCCGGGAATGCTTCCTGGTGAAGCATCGCAGCCAGCTTGCCTACACTACCGACGACGGACAGCCGGTATGCAAGGAGTGTGCGGCCTGATGGCGTTCGACGAGGCATACAACGAGCCGGAAAGCGTCGAGGTTCTGGTAAAGTCGCTGGATCCCGGCAGCCGGCTCAGCTGCATTACGCCCATGCCGGAGACGCCGGTGCCGATTTGCGCACCACCGAAGAAGTGACGTTGAAGCCGTTCCAGCGGGCGCTGGTGCCCACGGGAGTGGCAATCGCATTGCCTGCCGGCTATGTGGCGCTGGTGCATCCGCGTTCGGGACTCGCCGTCAAGCAGGGCGTCACGGTGCTTAACGCGCCGGGAACCACGACGCTGGATACCGTGGCGAAATCAAGGTGCCGTTGATCAACCTCGATCCGGAACGCGCCGTGACGTTCCATCCGGGCGACCGCATCGCACAGCTGGTCATCCAACGCTACGTCGAGGCAAAATTCATCGAGGCGCAGACCCTGCCCGATCCGACCGCGCGGAACGTGGCTTCGGATCAACCGGCGTTGCGTCCTGACAGGACTGCAATACACAAAGACCGAGGATGTATCCGGCCGTGCAACACGCGGCCGGATACATCCGTCATATGGTGATGCGCGGGTACTATAGGGTACATTCCAAGCGAGGAGGAGCGAAATGAGCGATATGGATCATGAGGTTCGTTCGGCCAGAATGTTGGGCTGCGAGATCAGCACGAATCCGCTTGACCCGCTTGAACCAATCCTCAAGATGTGCGAATACCACCATCCCGACGAGGACATGAGCATTCTCGCGAGAGCCTACCGGCGCGCCGTCACCCAGCATTCGTCGCAACGGCGTAAATCCGGCGAGCCGTACATCATCCATCCGCTTGCAGTGGCGCAGATCCTCGCCGATCTTGGCATGGGGCCGCTGGTTGTGGCAGCGGGCCTTCTGCACGACACGGTGGAGGACACCGACTACACGCTCGACGAATGCCGCGCCGAATTCGGCGACACGGTGACCGGCCTGGTGGACGGCGTCACGAAGCTTTCCAAAATGGAATACGGCGATTCCGCCCAGGCCGAGACCATCCGCAAAATGGTGGTGGCGATGAGCCGCGACGTGCGCGTGCTGGTGGTCAAGCTCGCCGACCGTGTGCACAACGCCCGTACATGGCGTTATGTCAAGCAGTCGAACGCGCAGAAAAAGGCACGTGAAACGCTGGATGTGTATGCGCCGCTGGCGAACAGGCTTGGCATGAACGCCATCAAAACCGAACTGGAAGAGCTCAGCTTCAAGGTGCTCTACCCGAAGATCTATAACGAGATCGTGGTATTGGTGGCCCGTCGCGCCGGACAACGCGACGTGTACCTGAAGCAGATTCTCGCCGAAATCAATGAGGATCTCGACGAACAGCACATCAAAGCCTATGTGACGGGCCGTCCGAAGGACTACTTCTCCATTTACCAGAAGATGATCGTGCGCGGGCACGATTTCGCGAACATCTACGATTTGGTGGGCGTGCGTATCATCGTCGACACGATTCAGGACTGCTATGCGGCGTTGGGTGCCGTGCATGCGCGGTGGAACCCTGTTCCCGGCCGTTTCAAAGACTATATCGCCATGCCGAAGCTCAACATGTACCAGAGCCTGCACACCACGGTGGTCGGCCCCGGCGGCAAGCCGGTGGAAATCCAGATTCGCATCTTGGGACATGCACCGCCGCGCGGAATTCGGCATCGCCGCGCATGGAAGTACAAGGAGAACGGCCAAGCCGGACGCGCGTTGAGCTCGCCTGACAAGTCCGACCGCAAGCGTGGCGAAAACCAGGAGCTGAGCGAGGCCGACAACCTCAAAATGGATTCAGCAACTTGCCGACTGGACGAGCGAAACGCCGGATTCCGACGAATTCCTTGGCTCCCTCAAAGAGGATTTGGGCGCGGCAGAGGTCTACGTGTTCACGCCGAAAGGCAAGATCGTCTCGCTTCCCGCCGAAGCCACTCCGATTGATTTCGCTTATGCGGTGCACACCGAAGTCGGTCACCGTACCATGGGTGCGCGCGTGAACGGACGATTGGTGCCGCTTGATACCAAGCTCGAGAATGGCGATACCGTTGAAATATTGACATCCAAGTCCGAATCCGCAGGTCCGTCGCGTGATTGGCTGAGTCTTCGCCAAGAGCCCGAAGGCACGCAACAAGATTCGTCAATGGTTCAGCAAGCGAACGCCGTACCGAAGCCGTCGAGGAAGGCCGTGACGAGCTGACGCGCGCCATGCGCAAGCGCAACCTGCCAATCACCACGCTGCTGACTCCGGAAGCATTGGTGGGTGTCGCCGACGAGTTGAACCTTGCCAACGCGGAAGCCGTGTTCGTGGCGATTGGTGATGGCCAGATCTCCACGCAGAACGTCATCTCGCATCTGGTCCGTGACGCGGGCAGCGACGAGGTGGATGAGGAAGTCGAGCAGGAGGCGTTGCCGTCAAGCAGGTGGAGCGTACCAAGAAGACCACCAGCTCGTTGGGTATCTCCGTCAAGGGCGTGGGGACATCTGGGTCAAGTTGGCCCGATGCTGCATGCCGGTTCCTGGAGACAAGATCATCGGCTTCATCACCCGCAACCAAGGCGTGTCCGTGCATCGCGTGGACTGCCAGAACATGCTCGAACTGGAGAAACGCCAGCCCGAACGTGTGGTGGATGTGCAGTGGACCAGCACCAAGGGCGTGTTCATGGTCAAGATCCAGGTCGAGGCGCTTGACCGTCCGCATCTGCTGAGCGATGTGACACGCGTGCTGTCCGATCACGGCGTGAACATCATCTCCGGCTCGATTTCCACCGGCACCGACCGTGTGGCCACCAGCCAATTCAGCTTCGAAATGGCCGATCCGCAGCATCTGAACACCCTGCTCGCCGCCGTGCGTAAAATCGAAGGCGTGTTCGACGTGTACCGCATCACCGGCGCGAAGGATTCCGCGGAGCCGCGACTGCGCAAAATGTGATGTTGACGAATCACATAAGCCGGTGATTGCAAGCAAACGCCTCTATAAATAAGGAATGAAGAAAGCCCTCAATCGAGGGGCTTTCCTATATTGTACGGCTGTGCGGGAAACGCTACTTGAGCACTTCCACGTACACGATGCCGACCGGCTCGGTCGGACGGTCCATGCGATCGGTGTTCACGGCTTCGAGCTTGTCGACCACTGCCTTGGAATCGTCATCCGCAACCTCGCCGAAGATGGTGTGGTGGCCGTCGAGCCACGGGGTCGGCACGGTGGTGATGAAGAACTGGGAACCGTTGGTGCCGTGGATCTTGCCGTCCATGCCACGACGCAGGCCGGCGTTCGCCATGGCCAGCAGGTACGGGTGGTCGAACTTCAGATCAGGAACAATTTCATCGTCGAAGTCGTAGCCCGGGCCGCCGGTGCCGTTGCCCAGCGGGCAGCCACCCTGAATCATGAAATCCTTGATGATGCGGTGGAAGGTTAGACCGTTGTAGAACGGCTCATGGGAAGGCTGGCCGGTCATCGGATCGATCCATTCCTTCTCGCCGGTGGCAAGGCCGAGGAAATTGGCCACGGTTTCCGGGGTTTCGTCGTCGAACAGGTTGATTTTGATGTCACCTTCGGAGGTGCGCATAATAATAGTAGTCATAGTCTCTGATTTTTCCATATGTTCGGGACTCTTTTTCCCGTTTCGTCCAGAAAATGCACCCAGAACGACACCTTTGTTGTCGAGCCTAAGACTTCCATCGGCATTGTAAGGGCTCACGAGATAACGAGGGAGCTGGCACCTACAAGAGCACCTTGTCTGGAATCGGAGTCTTCGTGGATGTTTCCGAGTTGCTGAAGTTCACCCGCCTGCCTTTTCAGATTATCGGCTTGATCCGTCAGCTGATTTGCCTGCCTGAGCAGAGCTTCCACCTTCTGCTGCATCTCATTCTGAAGTACCGTTGCGTCCATCAGATCCGCAACAGATAGACCCAGCACATCGCAGACCGCATACAGATCCTCGAACATCAGTCTCTTATTTCCATTCAACATTTGCGAAAATGATGCCGGATTCATTCCTGCCTCATGCGCAACGTCCTGCTGTGAAACACCTTGTTGAAGAATCGCGCGCTTCAAATTCTGTCTAATAATCGAGGACATTTGCTCTGCCCGATCTCTACGATCGTTTTCTTTTCTCATTTCGATACTCCTCAGACGATTTAGATATTTGAATCATAACACGCGATTTGCATTTTCCAAAATAAGGTCTTATCATAAGATTAGATTTGGAAAACAGAAAGTGATTTGGCTTTTAGAAAGAGGTGTCTGGTGAACAGTCCGTCCCCAGTAAAGAAATGGAGAGAGGAACATGGCATTCTGCAAAAAGACCTTGCTGCGGAAATGGGCATTTCTCCAGCGACCCTTTCCCAAAAAGAGTCTGGTCAACTTGATTGGAATCGCAATGATTACATCTTCTTCAAGGAAAAAGGGCTGACCGCGGATTTCATCTTAGGTTTTCAGCCTCTGGACTCTGGCTCAGCTAAGTAGAAAGGATTTCTTCTGATGCTTTATTCCATGGTTTTCGTCATATTCAGTGGATTCGGAGGTTGAAATGGCTGGAGTTATTTTCGATTCCAAGTACCTGATGCCGAGCGGACGTTCCGACTTTCTCGAAGTCTGCGACCGTTGCCATGAGACCGTCTGGGCCACGTTCTACGGCGCCGCCGCCGAAACGACCGACGAATTCCGAAGCCATCTCGCGCGGAAAGGCTGGCGCGAATACTTCGACGGCCGACGATTCATCGATCTCTGTCCCGGATGCGCGGTGGCCGCGCTCCGTCAAGGCGAGCTCGAATCGCTGTCCGACCACGACATCCATGCATCGGAGTCATACGAAACGTCCGAGGACTTGATGGATCTTCTGGTCGCCGAGCGCGAAAGAACCCTCATGGGCAGGCTCCTGCCCGCCGCGTGACGAAAACTGAACACTTGGCCGCTCCGGAAAAAGCAGACTCTGCGGAACGGCCACAATGCCGGAAACGGTTGGACGGGATCTTTCCCTTCTCCTTGCTTCCTTCTCTCTCTGCAACCGAGAACCCGTCCGTCGGTTCGATTCCGACGCCCGGCACTGCATAACTGAAAAGAAAAAAGAAGACCCTGTGTCCCGTCGGAAACCGAAAAACCCGCGGAACACAGGGTGGAGCAAACCATGACGACGGGGAGCCTGCCAGGGCATCCGACCATCGTCCCTTGGAAACCAAAGGAAGGTCCGCAACATGAACATGGTAGTCGAAAACGCCGCTAACGGCGTTTCTGATTCTGACTATACGGTGCGACACGCCGCCAAACGGTGCACGGCGTCTACATATTCCGCACGGTCGGAGGTGGAGTACTGGATGCTCCAGCACGACGCTTACGCGCGCAGGGCCAGCCGTTGCCTCGCCGCGGCGGCCGTCTTGCTGTGCGCAGCGCTGTCGTGCGTAGTCGCGATGGCGGTCGCTCCGGCCATCGCCATGGCTCTCATGGGCCTGGCTTCGGCGGCTCGCGGCTGGTGGTGCCAAAGGAACGCCAAGGATGCATGGGACCTGTCCGTCTGGTCCATGTGAAAAAGAAGGGAAAAGAAAATGACTAACCATGATTTCAACGAGGACATTCCGTCCGACATCGAATACGCGCTGTCCAGGATCGGAGCCATCGCGGACTCCATCGATTCGTCCATGACCGTCGGCGAGATCGTGCAACGGGCCTACCTTTGCGGCGTGGGCGACACGCTGGACGAGTTCCGGAGACTCATCGACAGGCGGACGTTCGTCGACTCCGCCATCGACGGCTCCGTCACGATCGACGAGATCGGGGCCATGGTCCGCAGGGACGGGCGCATTGCCTCGATGCTCACGCATCCGGTGCTCGACCGTCCGGCCATGAGGCGGGACCTCGAGTTCCCGGCCGTCTCCGAATCGGAGCCGAGGTGAACGCCATGATCGCCCTCATCATCGTTTCGGCCTCCGTGGCCGTGCTTCTGACCGTCTGGGCTCTGTGCCGCGCCGCCGCGGCCGGGGACGCCATCGCCGACCGGCTCTCGAAGAGCCGTTCCCTCAAGGGGAAAGGAAGTGGTCTGTGATGGAAGCGATGTGCATCGTATTCGTTTTCGCCGGACTGGTCTGCCTGGGTCTGCTGTCGCCGCTCCTGTACGCGGCCGCGACGGTCCTCCCGCTGGCCACCGGCCTGCTGCGCCGTCTCATCAGACTGATCGGAGGATCGAGATGAGCAACATCGCATTGTCGTGGGCCTTCCGGTGCCATGTCGGCAACGCCTCCGCGAAGGCCGTGCTGGTCTATCTCGCGGACCGCGCGTCCGATGACGGAACCGCCGCGTTCCCGAAGATCGAGACCATCGTCAACGTCACGGAACTGTCTGAACGCACCGTCCGTTCCAGCCTGAAGCTCCTCCAGGAACGCGGGTTCATCCGCCGTGGGGACCAACGGTACGCGCGTCTCGGCAAAGGCGGCAGGACCCGTCTGCCTCAATACTGCCAGATCGTGTGGGACCTCGCGGTCGAATCCGATCCGGCCACGCTCACGTGGATCAAGGAGACGCACGCCGCGGAACAGGACATCTCGACCATGAGCGAGACCGTGGCCCCGGAGGCCGGAATCGTGCCGGAAAACGATGAATCCAAGGACGTGCTACCGGAAAACGTTGGAACGAAGCCGATTTCCAGCACTGCAAATCTCGCAGGGCTGGAAAACGACTCGAAACCGGCACTGCAAATCTCGCACCCCCGGCACTGCAAATCTCGCACCTCTGGCTCTGCAAATGCCGCAGGGCTGCTATATAAGGATAAAACCCTCCATGAAAACCCTCCATGTGAACCACACCCCTCTCTCCCTTCGGGAGAGCTCCCCGCAAGCGGGAAGCGCCCCGCCGGGAAGGATGGAGGAAACGATTCGATTGGGGCCTCCGAGGTCGTGGCCGTGATAAGCCATCTCGCGTCCGTCCGCTCCAAGCTGTCGCTGACCACCGCGGAACCGACCAAAAGAGACCTTGACAGGACCGGAAGGCTCATCGCCCGGATCGCAGAAGCCAACGGGAACGATCATCCCGCGGCGCTGGCGCTCATCCTCGCCGTCATCGACTGGCTGCCCGCGAACACGTACTGGCTCGGCCGCATCGACTCCGCACGACGGCTGGCCGGCAACTGGGACGCCATCGTCAACGACTGGACCATCAGCCAGCTCGAACGCCAACGCGAACGCGACGCCGCGGCCCGGAACCGCGACCGCCGTCCGTCCTCGAAGCCCACTCCAGTGCCGGACCGCCACTCGGACCGCCACGTGCATTCGTTCATGTGCGAACACGTGCTCACCGACATGAAGCCGCACGAGGCGGAATACGATCACGAGGGCAGCCTGCGGAACGGGCATCCGTCCGAATGGCAGGCCGCGTGCATGCGGCACGCGGACGAGCTCAACAAACGCGACGGAATCGAGGTGGCCGCATGAACGGGGAACCGAACCGCGTCGCGGGCGTCTGCTCCGGCCTGCCGTTGGGCATCCAGGATCTCATGTGGGGGACCGACAACGCCCGCGTCAGAAACAAATCTGACCAGAGAATCCTGAAAAAGCACCGCGCGCATCCTGTGCGACATGTGCCCCATCCAGGCCGAATGCCTCGCGCAATCCATCATCGGCCGGGAACAGCACAGCCGAATCGGCGGCATCGACGTGAAGGCGAGACGCCTCCTGCGCCACCACGCCGAAGCCGACGGACTCGACCTGAGCCCGTCGAACCCGGCCCGGACGCGAATCCTCACGACATGGATCCGCGACCATCCCGAACTGGTCCGCGAGGTCCGCGAGCAGTCGTCGACCCGCGAGGGGCGGCGGCGCAGGAGCGAGGACCAGTACGCCTACCGGCAACGCAAGACCATGCGGCCGGAATAGACCCGATCCGTGCCAGCGGATCAAGGAAACTCAACGAAACCAGAAAAGAAGGAAACCGAAATGGAGAACAACGAACGAACGTGCCCCGCATCATCGCCATGGCGAACATGAAAGGCGGCGTCGGCAAGACCACCAGCACCATCGGCACGGCCATCGCCCTGACCAGGCTCGGCAGGAAGGTCGAGGTCAGGGACATCGACCCGCAGGGCAGCGCGACGCTCTGGGCGGCCAAGGCCAGAACCGCGGGAGAGCCGTTGCCGTTCGACGTGCGGGTCGCCAACCGGTTCACCGTGGGCATGCCGCCGGCCGACCCCGAGACATGGGTCCTCATCGACACCCCTCCCAGCCAGTCGGACCTGATCGCCGCCGCGGTGGACGCGAGCACCCTGGTGGTGCTCGTCACCACGCCCGGCCCGCTCGACCTCGACCGCATGTGGGAGACCGCCAAGGCCATCGACCGGCCAAGCAGCGTGCTCCTGACCCAGACCCGTGCGAACACCGTCGCGTTGAAGAACGCCGAGCGGTTCCTCTCGGACCACGACCTCGCCCGGTTCGATGCGACCATCCCGTTCAAGGAGGCGCTGCGCAGGTCGAGCGAATCCGGACGCATGCCGTCCGCGAGCGGATACGGCCTCGTCGCCAACGAACTCATTGAAGCCTTCAACGGAATCGAATAGGAAAGGATGCGGGAATGAACACCATGCCAGACAAGAAACAGCTCCGCGCTGGATCCGCGGCGCTCCGCATCGTCGAGGCGGTGTCGAACACGAAGGAGGAGACGCGGTGAACATCAGCAAACCGATCAGCACGGCGTCCAGGCTCCAGGCCACGTTCACATCGTCGGCCGCGCCGGAACGTGCGGGCAAGCCGATCCACGCGACGCTCAGCCTCGACCCGGGACTCCACAGGCGGCTCAAGCTCGCGGCCGCGACGCAGGGCGTGACCATGAGCGAACTGGTGTCCTCGTGGATCGAGTCGAACTGTCCCACGTTGGACAGACGGTAAGCAAATAATCAAATAATCATGCGCTTATATAAGGAGCGTGCAAGGGATAAGAGCATGATCCCACGCTCCGGGCGTCCGCAAGCCGCCCGGAGCGTAAGCCCATAAACATATACATACATACATACGGATGCACGTACGCATGGGAGCGGGCGGGCGACGAAACCAAGGATGTGATTAGAATGGCCGATATGAAGGAAAACAACATGAACGACGGCGTCCCGTCGCTGGACGAGGCCGCGGCGGAGGCGGTGAGGCTTTCCGTGGGGCCGCGTCCCGGTGCGGGGCCGGAGAAACCGCGGAAGGACCGCAGACGGATCATCATCGGCGCGGCGTCCGTCGCCGTGGCCGTCCTGGTCGCCGGAGGCGTATGCGCCCACCGGGCATACGAGAGCCATCAGGCGTCGGTGGCGCGCCAGGCATGCCAGTCGGCCGTGGCGGACCAGGCCAAAGCCGTGAAAGCGTACAAGACACTACTCGGCTCGGATGCCACCGTGGCCGCGTTGAAGACGGACGCGAAGAGCGTGAAGGACGCGAAGACCGTCGACACGCTCAAGAGGGCCGCCGCTGTGAGGCTTCCTGCCATGGTCAAGTGCGACGCGTCCAAGGCCGCCGACCTGGACGCGGCCGCCGCCAAGGCGGACAAGGCGGCCAGGAGCGTGAAGGCGGATGCGAAGACGCTGCAGGCCGCGGTCAAGGCGGTCGAATCGTCGAAGCTCGACAAGACGGTCGGACGACGCGGACGGACTGTACAGGGCGACGGAAGGCAAGGTCCAGGACGATAAGACCCGTGACGCGTTGAAGCAGGCCATCGCCAAGCGCGACGCCGACGCCATCGCCAAGGCCGTCAAGGCCGTGAACGATTCGAAGACGGCGAAGGACCAGGCCGACGCGGAAGCCAAAGCCAAGGCCGAACAGGAAGCGGCGGCGGCAGCCGCAGCTGCCGTCGCCGCGCAGCAGGCGCAGGCATCGCAATCCCAAACATATTCAGGCGGCGGATCATACTCGAACCGCGGCTACTCGTATTCGGGCGCATCCTCGGGTGGTTCCACATCCTCGCCGGCGCAATCCAATGGCAGCGGCGGTTCGTCTGCCGGTTCCGGCTCTGGCCTGCACATCGTCATCGGCGGCAGCGGCGTTCCCGCCCAGAACGGGCAATGCAGACCCGGAAACACTTGCATGGATGGCGTTTGCAACACCTGCCCGTGAGCCAGTATGGACGATCTGACGGCTTCTCCGCCGGTCGCCCAAATGTCCAAACCGGCATGCCGGCAATCGGGTTTCAATGGTCTCGAATGGGGAGGAATCGAATCCCCGTCCGAGACCATTAATGTAAGGAGAAACCAGTGAGGTTACCTAAGAAGAAAGCTGTGAAGGCGGCGGTGGCCGGCCTTGCGGCATCCGCGATGCTGCTCACGGCCATGCCGGCCTACGCCGGCATCGGTTCCGGCGGCGGCGGAGTCCACGGCGAGCCCAACATCTGACGATCTGACGGCCTCTCCGCTGGTCGACTCCGTTTCTCCTTTCAGGGCCGTTCCACGAACACCGTGGGACGGTCCTTTCCTGTCTCCGGACGTTTCGGGGTATGCGGAAAACTTGTAGACATGGTGCACCGTTTGCCCGTCCGGGCCATGGTTGGCTTGGACTCGGACGGACTCCCGTCGGCCGGTCGTGCGGTCGGCCGGGAACGTGGGATGCATCCCACACCGTCCGAGACCATTAACGATGTAAGGAGAAACCAGTGAGGTTACCTAAGAAGAAAGCTGTGAAGGCGGCGGTGGCCGGCCTTGCGGCATCCGCGATGCTGCTCACGGCCATGCCGGCCTACGCCGGCATCGGTTCCGGCGGCGGCGGGGTCCACGGCGGCGGCAGCAACGTCGGCCCGAGCGGGGATATCCTCTACCTCCAGGACGACAGCAACTACACGGATTCACCGACCCAGGGATGGGGTCAGGCGTCCATCGACTACGCGCTCCAGGCGATGCGCAATTCCGGCTACAAGATCCCCACCGATGACAGCTACGCCATCGTGTCCCGGATCAAGAGCTCCTGCACCGAGGCGATCAACCAGGCCGTCGCCGACAAGTCCGACGGCGATGCCACCCAGGCCCGCGTGATCGGCGTCGCCGCGACCATCGCGGACGGTTCAGACGGCCTGGTCCCTTGGGGCACCAACCCGACCGACTTCCGCAACCGGTTCGACGCCAACTGGAACGCCCTGGGCGACAAGAGCGACGACCTCAAGGGCTACAACGCCACCTGGGTCAAAAAAGTGTACGACAAGTTCGCCAATCAGATTGCCGTGACCGGACAACAGTATCCAACCGGCGTCCAGGTCGTGTGCGTCGCAGTCAACAACCAGCAGCCGCCACGCGACTACGATCTGACCGTCACCACGCGGGCAAGCAGGCCTGTTCACCTGAAGGCCGAATTTCGACCGATGACGTTTCCGACGCGATCACCACCAGCCGTGGCGGCAGCAGCCGATCTCCGAGGACGTGAACGGGCACCGTCACGCTGCATTGGACCGGTCTGGACGGCACGACCCGTACCGCGTCCAAGCAGTTCACCCAGAACAACAACACGACCAAAAGCGTCTCGTTCGGCTACAAGGACGTCGACAGGACCTGGAAGGTCTGGCCGGCCGGCTCCTACTACTATGATGTGACCGTCGGCAAGCAGGGCCATATGAAGGCCGCGGCCAGCCATATGGGCGCTCAGGACGCGAAGGAATCCTGGAAGCCGGTCTCGCCGCCGCCGTCGAAGAAGCTCACCAACATGGCGGGCCAGCAGGTCACCGCCGAGGCCCAGCAGATCGCGTCCGGCAGCCTGTATACGGCGCATATCACCGCCCAGTCGAACGCGTCCGAGCTGGCGTACGACACGATCGACGTGACCGCCAGAACGGTCCTCGATCGGCGGCGCCGACAAGGACGACTCGTTTCGACAAGATCACCGACAACGACCAGGACGGCGAGTTCACGATCAAGGCCGACATCACGGTGGACGATTCCCATGCGGGCAAACGCGTCGTCAAGGCGCACGTGCTGAACCCGGTCTCCGGACAATACACGTTGAACGTGCCCCAGTCCGCGACCCCGACCGGCACGGACTACACCATCCCGGACGACAGCCAGGCCTGCTGGACCGGCGACGAATACGGCAATGCGGATAAGAGCCACTGCCAGACCGGCAACAGCGAACAGGTCGGCAAGGTCACCCGAAGCCCGACAAGGTGTGGGTGTTGGACTCCAACGGCGCCCTGACGGCCGAGGATCCGCGGCATACGAACGACAAGGGCAGCGACAACCGCACGTTCGTGACCGGCGACGCGATCGGCGCCGTGGTCAACGGCCGTATCCCCGCGCACCTGCTCAACCCGTTCACCTCCTACGCGATCACCGATGATTGGACCGCTTCGGCCCAGTGGATCGACTGGAACCACAAGGACCAGGTCAAGGTGTATGTGGATGGTGCGGACGTGACCGACCAGTTCGACATCACGGTCGACACCGCGAAGCACACGACCACCGCGACCGCGAAGCGGTCGTTCCTCACGAAGACCGCGTTCGGCACCAAGGACCGCAAGGTCAAACTGTACATCGGCGGATACGTGAAGCAGACGCCGAACGCGCAGGCCGCGGCCGACCAGAGGAAGCTGACCAACAAGGCCTCCGAGAAGTGGAACAACGAATCCCAGCCGACCAACGAGCCGCCGGTCTACGTGCGCAACCCGAAGCCCGACAAGGTGTGGAGCGCCGACCAGGGCCAGGCCGCGAACGCCGAGGACACGGCGTGGAGCAACAAGGTCAACGCGGACACGCACACGTTCGTCCAGCAGGATGATTTCGGCGTGACCGTCAACGGCCTGCTGCCGAAGAACCTCGCCAGGAAGATGAGCTCCTACGAATTGGGCGATGATTTCTCCAAGAGCGCGAAGAACATTGATCTCGACTCCGCGACCGTGACCGTCACCATCGACGGCAAGGACGCGAACAGCCTGTTCGACGTGCACAAGCAGGATGGCAGGGTGTGGATCACCGCGAAACAACCGCTGCTCGACACGACCTACAACCAGGCGGCGGACCGCAAGGTGCGCATGACCATCAAGGGCGCGTTCACCGAGGGCGTGCTCAAGGCCGGCCAGAAGGTCCAGCTCACCAACGGCGATTGGGAGAAATGGAACCAGCAGACCGTGCCCGGCAACGAGCCGCCCGTCAGGGAGTGGAGCCCGAACCCGGACAAGAGCTGGATCAAGCTCGGCGATGACGGCACCTGGCAGGCCGTGGTCGATCCGGACGAGACGAACAAGACCGGAGCGGACACCCAGAAGTTCCTCGACGGCGACCAGGTCGCGTCCGTGGTCAACGGTGTCATCGCGTCCGATCTCGTCAAGGTCACCGACATCAAGCTGACCGACGATTACGCCAAGGCCGACTACATCTGGGATCTCACGTCCGACAAGTCGAAGATCCGCGTGTACGAGGCCGACGCCACGACCGACGCGGCATCCTCCGTCGCGGACATCGCGAACAAGGGCAGGATGTGACCGACCAGTTCGACATCACCGTCCAGGGCACCAAGGTCACCGCGACCGCGAAGCCGGAGTACCGTGCCGCGCAGGCCGGATTGAAGAATCCGAAGCAGATCAGCCTGCTCCTGCCTGGCGTGGTGAACTTCGCCAACGGCAAGGGCGCGGCCCAGGTCCGCAAGCGACTTCAGGAAGGCCGCGGGCGACGAGCTCCGTTCTGCGAGAACCCGACGGCTCAAGCTGACCAACTCAGGTTCCGAGAAGGTCAACAACGAGTCCCAACCGACCAACGAGCCGCAGATCTGCGGCTGCGTCCCACCGGTCAAGAAGAAGGTCATCGCCGAAGGCAGCCAGGGCAGCGCGAACAGCGACGCGAACGACAAGATCGTGTATCCGGGCCAGAAGGTCAGATACCGTCTCACCACGCAGCCGAAACTGCCCGCCGACCTCGGATACCGGATCGTGTCCATCCAGGACACCGACGACACGACCAGTATCTCGAACCCGACCAGCCCAGACCTGGAGGTCACCAGAGCCTCGCCACCGGCGGACAGCTGACCACCATGACCCGCAGATGGGCGTCGAAGAGCGACTACACGGTCGCGTGGGACACCGCGGCACTGAGTTCACCATCACGTACTCCGAACAAGTACGTGGCCGAACGTGGAAGGCCGGCACGAACCCACAGGTGCAGGTCCGTTTCAGAGAGCACCGTCGCGAAGAACGCTCCCGTCGACCGCAAAGTGGCCAGCAGTGGGCGCTCACGGCGAACAACATGATCACCCCGTCGAACATCGTCGACAACCTGCCGCCAGTCCACAACCCCTCAAGAAGGATAAGCCAGTCCAAGGAGCAGGGCGATCCGACCGTCAGCATCGACAGGAAGACCATGCTGCTGGGCGATACCGGCGCAACCTATCTGGTCACCCTCGGCCTGAAGCAGACCAACAACGCGTACCGCGTGTGGAAGGCCAGCATCACGGCGATTTCGATGACGAGTACGTCGCCATCGACGAATCCAAGATCGAGGTGCTCGGCCAGTCCGGCAAGGACGTGACGGAAGAAGTTCAACATCCAGATCAAGGACGGCGTCGCATGCGTGTACGCGAAGACCGGACACGTGGATCCCGAAGAAGGGCGTCACCGTCAGGGGCGACCTGGCCAGGACCTCGCCAAGTATTCGACCAACGGCAAGCGCCAGTCCGCTCAACGATCCGGCCAAATTGACCAGAACCTCTCGGCCAGACCCTACCAGGTCGTCGCCTGCCGTACAAAGGTCGTCAAGGTCAAGGATGGGTACACGGTCAGGAACAAGGCCATCAGGTCACCAACGACACGACCGTGGAGACCAACGAGGTGTCCAACCCGCTCAAGCCCGTCAACCCGGCCAAGGACGTGACCGTCAAGGTCGGCGGCGAAAGCATCGACGGCAGAAGCGTGTACAAGGACCGCACCCTCTACCAGCTCGACAACCGTCATCGGCGATAACGCGCGCCGACCCGCAGGTCAGCCAGTGGAGGATCGTGGATCCGCTGAACACCGAGTTCGACCAGTACACGGGCCAGTGGGCCGTGTACGCGACCCGCGACCTGTACAGGGACGGCAAGGTGCTCGCCGCCAAGGGCGACAAGCTCGCCGGCAACGGCTTCGACGGCTCGAAGCTCGGCGGTGAACTGTTCACCGCCACGGCGGACGGAACGGACAGGTCGCCGTCGAGGCGACCGAGGCGTACCCCTCGTGTCCGCGGACAACGCGCATGAGAACGGGCTGGCGCGTACATCCGGTGCAAGCGCCTGAAGGTGTCGAACGCGTCGAACCAGTTCACCGAGATCTTCAACGACAAGGAGTTCCAGTCCAACATCGTGTGGACCGCACCCCCGGACATGACCCCGTCGATCCACATCGAGAAGTACGACGTGGCCTCGGCGAACAGGCCGGCGACCGCGACGACCTGAAGGACGCGTTGAAGATGGCCGGAGACGGCTTAACGAATCGCGTTCAAGATCGCAACACGTCCAAAGACGGACTCCTCGACCGGTGAGGGGCGCCTGGTATCTCGCCAAGGACCTGAAGATGGTCGACAGGACCATCGCCGGCGAAAACGACGTCACGGACCTGAAGTATCCGGACGTTAGGACGCCTCGTGCTCAAGCCCGGCGAGTCCACCGTCATCACCGGCACGTTGAAGGGCGTCGGGCAGGGCGGCAACACACCGACCGTGTGAAGGTCACCGGCACGCCGCTCGTCGAATGCCCCGTCACCGACCAGTTCGGCGGCCAGCAGCCCACCGACGGCAACCAGACCGGCGACGAGAAGTCCGACGCCGATGCGAAGGTCGACGGCGACGCGTCCACACGACAGGCCTCAAGCAGGTCAAGGTCGGCGACAGGACCCTATGCGGGACACCACCGTGGACTCGAACACCGACGACTGGAGCGGCTACCGCGAGGATCTCGCCAAGACCGGCATGGCCATCGGCGGCGTCCTGCTGTCCCTCATCGCCTTCGGCGGTGTCGGCGTGACCCTCTTGGGCGCACGTCGCAGGACCTCGACCGTCAAGCACGGCGTGCATGCCGCCAAATGATCCGATGACCGTTCGGATCCGCCATACGGCATGGTGACGCCACGGGCGGGATGTTGAGGATTCTCCATCCCGCCCTTTCCCGGACCGTGGATGCCGTACAAGGCCGGCGTGGCTCGTCGAAAACGGCCCCGCCCCATCCATCTTATTGGGTGCCACCCGTTCGAATATCTGCGCTCATACGGCCATGTGCGTAGGAATGGTTGAGAATCCGGCAACCGGCCGGCGATCCGAAAGCGGACGCCGACGATATCGGACTTCCACGGCAGCGTGAGCCGTCGTGCAGAAAACAGAAGAATCCTATCAAAGGAGACATCAGTATGGATATGAAAGAAGATCTCAGCCGCGTGCGCGACCGCCGCCGCGTTGGCCGCGTTATTGCGTCCCGGGCTCGCGTTCATGACCGACAGCACGCTTCACCCTGAACGCGGGCGACGGCGCCCTCGCCGGACACAGCTTCACCGTGTACAAGGTCGCTGGATACAACGACGTCGTCAAGGACACGGCGCGAACGTGAAGCGTGACGCCTCATCCGAACGCCACGACCGACGCGTGGGTCAAGGCCGCGTTGAACAAGAACGGTGTGACCTACAACACGTCGAAGGCCGTAACGCCGCCGAACAACTCCTGCGGTTGAAGACCAATTCGGACACGCTGCGCAAGGTCGCCGGCACCCCGCAGTCCACCGCCGCGTCAGCAAGGTGAAGCGGCCGTGAACCAACCAGACCTCCGCCACGGGCAGTCTGAACCTGACCAATGACCCTGCCGGGGCCTATTATCATCGTCGTCGCCCAGGAATCGATCCTCGTGTCACCACGATCGGCGGCAGCGTCAGGATGAGCAACGGCCAGACCCTCGGTTCCACCCAGATCAAGACCAACGTCACCAAGATCGACAAGAAGATCAAGAGCGTGGACGGCACGTGGAAGGATTCCGCGGCCGCGACCAACGGCGAGACCCGTGACTTCAAGGCCACGTTCACCGTGCCGAACAAGCTGGCCGTGGACACCATCACCCTCGAGGACCACATGACCGGCATCGTCTACGTGGACGGCTCCTTCCACGCGACCACGTCGTCCGGCACGGACGTGACCAACCAGTTCGGCACCATCGGCAAAGGACAAGGTCGGCAATTCCGACGGCACCGGCTTCAAGGTCACCAGCCTGCAGAGCCTCGTGGACACCTACCAGGGCAAGCAGGTGACCGTGACCTACCAGGGCAAGGTCGTCAACGCGTCCAAGGCCAACAAGGCCATCAACCAGATCCTGATCACCTCGAACTGGCTGCCCAACGTGGTCCCGCCGGACGTGCCGATCCGGGGCCGGGCACCGATGAGACCCCGGTCCTGACCTACGACGTGAATCTGAAGAAGATCAAGCGCGGCCGACGGCAACAAGGTCATCCAGGAGCCAGTTCAAGCTCCACAACGACAGCCTGAACCAGTGGTACGTGTGGAACACGGGCTCGAACCAGTGGACGTTCACCACGGATGAGTCCAAAGCCACCGAATTCTCCACGAACGCGTCCGGCGTGATCAACTTCACCCGTCTGGGCGCCGGCACGTACACCGTGAAGGAGACCCAGGTGCCGACCGGCTACTTCAGCTTCGTCAAGCCGAGTTTCGGCATCCACATCACCGATGACGGGCACGTGACCATCACCGGCAAGAACCAGCCGGGACTGACCGGCACGGTCAACAACGCGGACGGCAAGACCACCACCCCGACCGCCGTGGTGAAGAACATCGACAACATCACCCAGCTGCCGCAGACCGGCGCGACCACCATGGGCGTCATGCTGGTCGGCGCGTTCGCGATCATCCTCGTGGCCACCGCGTCCGGCTTCGCCGCCTACCGAGTCCGCCACGAGAACCTGGGCGACGGTCCGGCCATCGCCTGATTTTTCCGAATCGTCCCCGGCCTCGAAAGCGAGGGGCCGGGGAGCCAGAGGCCGGGATCGTGCGGCCTTTTCTCCTGTCAGCCGCACGATCCCGGCCCTCTTCCAAAAAATACGGAACTCGCATATGAATCACAAAGGATGAGGGAAATGGGATTCCTTACAAGACTTCTCGCCGGTCTCACGGCGGCCGCGGCGTTGGGAGCCGGCCTGACCGGCACCGCCAACGCGGTCGACGTGACCGGCGCGACCGGAACCACGAAAAGCGTCGTGAAGCTCACGGCCGATGACACGAACAACCTGCCGGACCATATCGTCAACGGCAGCTTCGACTATCCATCCGTGCCGTCATGGACGGGACTGGCGGGGTCGAGTTCGAACAAAAACAACAAGGGCAAGCGGTTCGCCACCATCAATCCCGGTACCGGCAAATACGGTTCGGGATGCGCCATGTCCACCACAGGCAGGGCCATTCCCAATTGGAATAGGTCGAGTTTCGCATGGAATTCCACCCAGGGAGACGCGCATTATCCCGGCATGAGCTGCGAGGCCGGCAATGTGGAACTCAATTACGATTCCGTCCACCACAACCAGTTCGCCGAACTGACCGCCGACCAGCAGGGCACCGCGATCTACCAGGATGTGAAGGTCATGCCGGGCACCATGATGACATGGAGTCTGAAGCATTCCAGCGCGACCAGCGCCTACGTGGATAAGATGCAGGTCATGATTGGCGAACCATACAAGGAGACCGCGCAGGAGGCCACCCGTATCGCGTCCGAGAACGGCAACAAGGTCGGCGAGAAGATGACCACCATCTCAACCCCGACCACGTCCGACCGCGCGGACAACAAGAAGTGGGATACGTACTCCGGCACGTATCTCGTGCCCGACGGGGTCACCACGGTACGTTTCACCTTCAAATCCGTCGCGTCCGCGGAATGGTATTCCGGCAATGATCTGGACGACATCGAATTCTCCCGTTCCTACAAGTTGACCTATGACAAGAACTCTTCGGATGCCGCCGGCGAGGTTCCGTCGAACCAGCGTGGCAAGGAGAACACCACCCAGCCCGCCAAGTCGAAGGCCAGCGGAAACCGTGAAGACCGTCGCGGACGACACGTCGAATCTGCCTGACCATCTGGTGAATGGCGACTTCAGCGTGAACTACACACCAGTGGAAGGACAGCTTCGGCGGCTGGACCAGCATCGACCCGAACGCGGGCAAGACGCTGCACGCCACCAGCCTTCCCAATGGCTCCAGCTGGAAGTGGACCGCCATCAACGGGTGGGACAAGTCAGAGTTCGGCTGGACCAGCGCAGAAGATGAGCAACGTCCAGCAGAAGGCCAGCGGTCGAACTCAGTACGACGCAGCTCCACCGCCGACAACGTGTACGCGGAGCTCTGCGCCTACGAGG
>VOFH01000817.1_pt1 | contig 26111 bp, 38 predicted proteins | sample 5384091 | NCBI WGS metagenome assembly VOFH01 (sample SAMN12384727, study PRJNA508395) | human gut metagenome | isolation source: healthy gut G | host: Homo sapiens
TGGACGGAGCAATCCTGGTATGTGCAGCAACAGACGGCCCAATGCCTCAGACAAGAGAACACATTCTGCTGTCCAGACAGGTAGGAGTACCTTACATCATCGTATTCCTGAACAAGTGCGACATGGTAGATGACGAAGAACTGCTGGATCTGGTAGAGATGGAAGTAAAGAGAGCTCTTGACGAATACGAATTCCCAGGAGACGACACACCGATCATCAGAGGATCGGCCCTTATGGCTCTTGAAGACCCAGCAGGCCCATGGGGAGATAAGATTGTTGAACTGTTTGAGGAGATCGACGCATACATCCCAGAACCTGAAAGAGACAACGATAAGCCGTTCCTGATGCCAGTAGAGGACGTATTCTCAATCACAGGAAGAGGAACAGTAGCAACAGGAAGAGTAGAGAGAGGAGTCCTTGAAGGGAGGAAACGAAGTAGAAATCGTAGGACTGACCGAAGAGAAGAGAAAAGTAGTAGTAACAGGGGTAGAGATGTTCAGAAAGCTTCTTGACAAGGCAGAGACAGGAGACAACATCGGAGCTCTGCTGAGAGGAGTACAGAGAAAGAGATCGAGAGAGGACAGGTACTGTGCCAGCCGGGAACGATCCACCCACATACAAAGTTCAAGGGACAGGTATACGTACTGAAGAAGGAAGAAGGCGGAAGACATACGCCGTTCTTTAACGGATACAGACCGCAGTTCTACTTCAGAACGACAGACGTAACAGGAGACCTGTATCTGTAAATGTATATTTTGATAATATTTCGGTGAATCTGTAAATGTATATTTGAAAATCTAGAAAGATATTCTCTTTGTGATATATATTATACGCGACAGTTTGCTTGAACCCAAAATTGTTGAGAGCGTAGCCAGAAACGCTTCAGAAGAAAAACAATCAAGGCTATTAGAACAGGTTTTGAGACGTATTCAAAAATGCTAAATGAAAGTGGAAAGACTGATGACGAAGTGGAAATCCATAGACTATATGCAGCAGGATGCGACAATTATTTTTTAGTTGAGATGGCAATGATTGCATATGAAGCAACAGAAGATTTAATGAGAAATAGATTTGAAGTCGAATATTTTCGTAGACATTCAGTTGAAGAGAATTTAAAGGATCATGACCTTATTATAAAAGCGATAGAAAGGGAGGGATACAGAAGCTGCCAACAGGCTGATGTTTAATCATTTACAACAAACTCTGAATATGATGATATAGATTTAGTTCACTTTTAATTTGTAAAAGAGCAGAAAAAGTGAACTAAAAAATATCAATAGTGGTTCACTCAAAGCTAAAATAGAAGAACCAATTTGGAGAAAGTTGTTGTGTATTTCTGTTAAAAGTAGTTCGGATTAAATGCAAAATCCATAGAAAGGAATGGAGGTGGAAAATTAGCGTTTTCTTCAATAAGTAAGATGCAGTCGCTATGAAATAGTGTCATGATGAAAGTTGCAATTTGAGAATTTTTGTTTAATATGAGCAAAAAATGTAGTTTAGATAGTTTATTAAACCCAATAAAATCACGATGCTCACCGAAATGAGTGAGACTTAAACGGTTAAAGTAGAAGATTTAGTGAAATTTTTAGGAGGTAGAAGTAGTGAATTGGGAAGCAATTACAGGTACTATAGCAGGGTATTTATGGGCGTTACCATTGATAATAGTGGCCCTGACATCAGGATTAATTTATAGTATAAGATTAAAAATTTCCTCAAGTAAGAAGAATCAAAGATATGGTAAAGTATCTCGTTGGAGGAAAGCCAGCGAAGAAGGAATTTCTTCATTTCAGGATTCGCAATGACTTTAGGAGGAAGGATTGGAATAGGGCAATATTGCAGGTGTTGCAACTGCGATTTTCTATGGAGGCCCGGGAGCTATCTTCTGGATGTGGGTAATCGCATTTGTTGGAGCAGGGTCTGCAATGGCAGAAAGTACGTTGGGTAATGTGTATAAAACAAAAAGTTGGCGGCGAATACAGAGTGGGGGGCCTGCATTCTATAGAGAGAGGACTAAAAATGCCAATATTTGCAATAGTTTTTGCAATAGTTTCTGTAATAAGTAACGCGATTACAGGACCGACTATTCAGGCTTATAATGTGGCAGAATCTTTTAAAACTGCGTGGGGTGTAGACCTATAATAACAGCAGTTGTTCTAACTGTTATATTTGCACTAATTGCACTTGGTGGAATGAAAAGAATTGGTAAGTTTGCACAGTATGTAGTTCCTTTATGGCACTTGCGTATATAGTGATAGCAATTATTGTGTTGCTTGCAAATATAACAAGAATAGGTCCAATGGTTAAGCTGATATTCTCATGTGCTTTTAATCTTAATGCTGTTTTTGGAGCTATATGGGGTCAGTCTTTCATGTGGGGTATAAAGCGTGGCATATTCTCAAATGAAGCCGGATTTGGTACAGGTGCACATGCTGCAGCATCCGCAGAAGTTTCACATCCTGTGAAACAGGGTTTGGCTCAGTCGTTTTCAGTTTACATTGATACTCTATTTGTATGTACAGCAACAGGCATTATGATTTTATCTACCGGAATGTATAATGTACAGAATTTAGCTGGAGATGGTTATATTGTTGAAAACATTCATGGTGTTGATCACGGAGTTGGATATACACAGGCCGCAATTGATTCGCTGTTACCAGGAACGGCTCAGGATTCGTTGCAATTGCAATATTTTTCTTTACACTAACAACGTTGGTGGCCTTTGCATTTAATACAGACGCAGGTATGTCATATATTTTTAGAAAAAGAGCCGTAGGACACAAAAAATTGCAATAAACTCAGTTCTGTTTGCAATGGTGGCAATTACATTCTTTGGATCAATGACATCGACTGCAGTAGCTTGGAATATTGCAGACATGGGTACGGCAATTCTTGCATGGGTGAACTTGAAGCGATAATACTTTTAAGCCCAAAGGTTATTAAGATATTTAGAGATTATGATAGACAGAGAAAATGGGTTTGGATCCGGTTTTCGAACCTTCAAAGTTAGGTATTGATAATGCTGAAATTTGGGATGAAATAGTTGCAGAAAAATATTCTGATTTACTAGAATTAAAGCGAGAAGCTGAAAGAAAAACTAATTTGTAAATAAAGTGTTTGTAAAACGTAGTAGAAAGGAGATAAATAAATGAGTACATTAAAAGACAAAATTTTAGCAGAGTTAGATGTTGACAGGGCAATGAGTCATATTTATGGCTTACGGAGAATACTCCAAGACGAATTTCAGGAACAGGACAGGATCGCATTGCTGCAGAGTATATTGTTAAAGAAATGAAATCATATGGCTGTGAAGCAGAGATTCTGGAATTTGAGACATATAATAGTAGACCGGGTACATCAGAAATAACAATATTATCACCAGAGTTAAAAAACGTTAGATAGTATGCCTTGTTGTCATATTGAACCTACATCACCAGATGGAGATGTTTATGAACTTATTTATGTAGGTGCTGGTGGAGAGGACGATTATGACGACAAAGATGTTGAAGGAAAAGCTGTTCTTGTAGAGGTTTCGTACGCACCAGCAACCCCGGAAAAAGCAATGATTGCATATAGAAAGGGTGCAAAAGCAATGATTTGCATGAACTGGGGAAGAAAAGATGAGGCAGTTATATGTATGAGAGGTCTAAAAAGGAGTATGGGGAAACCCTACAAGGGAATCTTTTGAAAAAATTCCTAAGATTACAGGATGCAGTATTACAAGAAGAGATGGGGAATATTTGCGAGATCTTTATCTCGCAGGAGAAAAGATAGAAATTAAACTTAAGATTACCGCAGAAAGATTATGGGAGAAATTACCTCAGCCAAGTGGTTTTATAAAGGGAAAAGACCCTGAAAAAATTTTTACTTGTTACAGGACATCTTGATGCGTGGGAACCTGGTGTAACTTGCAATGCTACAGGGACGCTTCGATGCTTGAAATGGTAAGAGTTTTTCTAAATTCAAAGATGAATTGGAAAGAAGTATTTGGTTTGTATTTTTGAATGGGCATGAAATAGCTGAAGCGGCTGGTTCGACATGGTTTGCTGATAATTATTGGGATTTGCTGTCAGATAATTGTATAGGATATATAAACATTGACTCTACTGCAATGAAGTTTGCTGATGAGTACGAAGTTGATGTTTCACGAGAACTCAGTGAGTACTCCGCTAATGTAATAAAAGATGCTATTGGACATATTGTAGATGCTCGACCAATGGCAAAGATTGCAGATCAGTCATTCTTTGGTCTTGGAATTCCATCTGTATTTGGAAGAGTTGGATTTAAGAAATCTATAATTGAAGAAAACCATGGAGCTACATTAGGATGGTGGAATCACACTATAAAAGATGGTCTTGATAAGGCGGACGCCGGAAATATGAAACTAGATAATATTGTTCAAGCAGAATCCTTACTGGGTATTGTTAACAGTGTTATTTTACCATATAACTTTGATAAAACCGCAAAAGATATAAATAATAAACTTAAGGATCTCAACAAATATGCTGATAGAACAATTGATATTACATCACTAATTAGAGAGAGTGATTTGTTAGTCGCTAATGTGGATAGGCTGAATTCGGTGATTTCAGAACATGAGAAAGATTACCAAGTAGCAACAAAATTAATGATGTTCTTATGAAATTAAGCAGAACCTTAACAGGACCATTCTATACTGCTTTGTGATAGATATTCTCAAGATAGTTATGGCTTAAGTAATCTATCAAAACCAATTCCAGCACTATATCCAATGGTTGAAATGAGTGAGTTGGATGAAAATGATGTTAATTTTAAATTGATGAGAACAGAACTTCTTAGAAATAGAAATAGACTACTTGATTCCCTAAAGGCTGCAAAACGAATATATCAGCTCAGTTATTTAAGATTTGCCAAGGAACTCACCTGCAAAAGGTGAGTTCCATTTGAAATAGAAGGAGGATTTCTGTATGGGTAAAAACAGAAAGTTCAATTTGTTAGTACTAATACCAAATAGTGGGATGAGCAAAGAGATTTTAGCAGACAGAAAACAAAATGTTATCAAAGTATGCAAGTAATAATACGGAATTATTGTAGAATGCATTCCTGCTGGTCCGATAAGTATTGAGACGGAATATGAAGAATTTGAGGCAGGAATACATATTTTAGACAGAGCACGAACAGTTGCGGAGGATGGATTTGATTGCATGATAATATATTGTTCAAGTGATCCGGCAGTAAGGGCTGCAAGAGAATTGACTAGTGTTCCGGTTATAGGTCCAGGATATATTTCTATGATGGTAGGGCAAGAACTTGGAGATCAGTATTCCATTATTACACCACTCGAAGAAATGATAAACATTAACAATGTGAAGTTACGAGGGTACGGATTCGATCCAACAAAAATGTAAGTCCATTAGAAGTCTTGACATCAATGTAGATAATCTAAGAGAAAAAATTGATGAAACGTATAAAGTTCTCTTGAAAGAAGGAAAAAATGCGTTTTGGAAGATGGTGCTCATGTTATTGTAACTTGCTTGTTTAGGACTTGCGGGACTCAGGCGAACGATTGCAAAAGGATTTACATATACCAGTTATTGACCCGGCCGCTGTATCGATTAAATATGCAGAGTTGCTCTATAATTTAGGGTTGAATTATAGTTCCTTGAGCTATAAGTAAGACCTATTGGCAAATTGGTTGAGGGTGAATTTTAGTGGATGAAAATATAATTAAAAAATGTACCGTTGTAAGACATAAACTTCATCAAATGGCAGAACCATCAAATAAGGAGATAGAGACTAAGAAATTTTTTGATTGAATTCCTTGAAAAAAACTCTTGTTTGGAAATACACGATGAAGGAAAGTGGTTTTATGCTGTATACAGAGCGAAAGAAAAAAGAACCAGGTATTGCATTTAGAAGCGAAATTGATGCAGTGCCTGTAAAAGAGACAACGGACTTGGCGTATAAATCGCTTACAGAAGGTATGAGCCATACATGTGGGCATGATGGGCATTGTGCGGCATTGTTAGCTACAGTTTTTTACATATAGAGCGTACCGAGCAATTGATGTTTATTTTCTTTTTCAACATGCAGAAGAAATTGGTGCAGGTGCTAAAGAATGTCTGAAGATGTTGGAAGAAAAATGATATAGCAGAAATATATGGTTGCCATAATGCACCGGGGATTAAGCTTGGAAAAGTTATTATGAATAAAAAGGCTTAATGAATTGGGCTTCGACAGGCGTAATAGTGCGGTTTGAAGGTGCGCCATCACATGCTAGCATGCCAGAAGTTGGAAGAAATCCAGCATTTTGTGTGGCGGATATAATAAAAATGTTGCCAGATTTAGAAAAGGAAGCAAAAGTAAAAAAGGAAAGGTTCTTAGTACGATAATTCAAATTGATATTGGAGAAGAAAGCTTTGGAGTGCAAGCTAAACGATGGTGTGTTTTGTCTAACTTTCAGAGGGGAATACGAAGAGGAACTTGATTGGTTTAGAACGGAATTTGAACACTTAGTAGCAAATCTTGCATGTAACAATAAAATAAATTATCAAATACAATATCAAGATGAATTTCCAATTACAATAAATACTCAAAGGTGTATGGAATGTGTCAAGAAATCATGTGATAATTTGAATGTAGAGTTTGAATATACAGAAGATATGGATAGAGGGTCTGAAGATTTCGGATGGTATACTAAAAAATAGATGGTGCAATCTTCCATATTGGTGCAGGAGAAAAATCATGCAGAACTTCATACAGGAGCCTTTGATTTCCGGGATGACTTGATTGAGAAAATTAGCGATGTATTTTGTGAGATTGTTAGGATGTTTAAGTGAATTTAATTAATTAACATAGCGAAAAAAAGAGAGCCTGTGAAAAATCTCTGTAAATTAAACACTATAAAGGTCTTCTATGATAAAATATATTAAATCAGGATAATCAAAGTTTTTTAGGGTTTCTCAAAGTTTTTAGGGGGACTGATTTTAGGGTCTAAAAGGCAAAAGTTAGGCGTGGAACATCAAGGCTCCACGCCTTTTTAAATGAGATAAACCGGAAATGTTGTTAATCTTCGTATTCTATGTAAGGTTCGTCATAAGCTTCTTTTTACCATTTAGCGGTGGTGACGATCTCGTTGAAAAGAGAAATCTGTTTCTTAGATGCGTGAAGTTACGATAACCTCGGCCTTGTCGTTTTAAATCTTTTGCCTTGCAATGTATGCCAAGGGGATGACTACACGGCAGATTTCAGAAACCATAGAGGATATTTATGGGTTTGAAGTCAGTGAAGGAATGGTATCTGATATCACAGATGAAGCTCCCTTCCAAAAATCGATGAATGGCAGAATCGTCCCTTGTCGCCTGTGTATCCAATCGTTTTTATTGATGCTGTGCACTGCTTTGTACGTGATGATGGTGTGATCAGGAAGCTGGCAGCATATGTGGTACTTGGAATCAATGAAGATGGCATGAAAGAAGTCTTAGGCATTATAGTGGGCGAAAATGAAAGCAGTAAGTACTGGCTTTCAGTATTGAACAGTTTAAAGAATCGTGGAGTTCAGGATATTCTCATTCTCTGCTCAGATGGATTAACAGGAATCAAGGATGCAATCTCTACCGCATTTCCAAAAACAGAGCAACAGCGTTGTATTGTACATATGGTGAGAAACACACTGAAATATGTTGCAAACAAAGATATGAAAGCCTTTGCAAAGGATTTAATGTTCATCAGATATATTTTTAAGAGAAACAAAGGAAATTTTATTTGCTGGAACAATTTAAGAAGTCACATTTTACATAAAATAAGAGATTATTACGAGAGGTCATTACAACCTGCTTTTTGTGCTGATATTAAACAGCTTTAAAAGACAAATATAATTACGCATAGATATTTTTACTACAGTTAAACCAATGTTTATTCTGTAAAAAGCTTTTTATAAGGAATTTATAACAGTAATCATAAAAAATAAAGAAGTATTTTAATATATTTTATTTTTTAAAAAATATATTCTAATTTGCTATTGACATTTAAGTGCGTTTGCGGAAACAAGATATTGACTTTGACTCGCAAAGAGTTTAGTATTATTCCGTGGACTTATTGAAAAAATCATAGGCCATGAAATAGGTATGAAAAGGGGCGGTTAAATTGAGAAAAGAGAAGAAGAACAGAGAAAAAAAAGAAAAGAGAAAAAAGAACAGAGAAAAGAAAAGACCGGCAATATGCCTGTCTTTGAGCTGCGACAATAGAACAGCTCAAGACCGAAATCGAAGAGTACAGAGAATACTGTCAGATCGTCGAATGGTGCGTTGATAAAACCGCCGGAAGCAAGGACTATACGGAAGAAGAGTTCAAGACAATACTCAAAGAGATAAAGAAGCTTTGCAGAGAGAAGAAGCTCATAGTGGATTACAAAGGAGACGAGGAAGTCGGCAACAGGATTCAGAGATGGGCCATGGGCATCGCAGACATAATAGATTTGGACGCAGACAACGGCCGTATCAGAGAGATGATAAGAGAGGCCAAGAGGAAGAAGACCAAGACTCTGATTTCCCACCATGTGTTTGACAAAATGCCGACAAGAGATGAAATCGCAAACCCGGTTTGTCAAGATGGAAAGAACAGGGGGTGACATCCTCAAAATCGCCTGCTTTGCGGAGAAAGAATCGGAGAGCTACGAGATTTTAGAGGCGGCCTGCGCTTACACCCAGCTCAGAAACCATACGCCGATAGTAGCCATAGCCATGGGAGAAGAAGGACAGGCCAGCAGAATATGCGCGGGAGACTTCGGATCAGTCATTACTTATTCCTGCGGAAGGGTTCCTACTGCGCCGGGCCAGTTTAATGCGAAAGATTTGAGCAGATATTTGGACATATATTACGAAAGAAGATAAGATGGATTCAATTATAAAGATTGAAAACTTAATATTTGAATATAAAAGGACGACGAGACTGCGGCCAACAGGGCGATTAACGGCGTCAGCTTGGAGATAGAAAGAGGAAGCTTTACGGCCGTATTGGGCAAAAACGGCTCCGGCAAGTCCACGCTGGCAAAAACCTCAACGGACTTCTACTGCCGACGAAGGGTGTGATATACGTTAACGGCTTCAACACCGCAGACGATGAACACATCTGGGATGTGCGCCAGTCGGCGGGCATGGTGTTTCAGAACCCGGACAACCAGCTGGTTTCTGCCATAGTAGAGGACGACGTGGCCTTCGGTCCGGAAAATCTGGGCGTGGAGCCGCAGGAGATACGCCGCAGGGTGGACAAGGCCCTTGCAGATGTAAACATAATGGGAGCTTTCAGGGAAAGGCTCCTCACCTGCTTTCAGGAGGCCAGAAGCAGCGCATAGCCATAGCGGGCGTAGTCGCCATGAAGCCAAGTTGCATAATCTTCGACGAGCCGACGGCCGTGCTGGACCCCAAAGGACGGGGCGAGATAATGGCCATAATAAAAGAGCTTAACGGAGAAGGCATAACCGTCATACTCATAACTCACTTCATGGAGGAGGCGGTAAACGCAGACTGGGGTGATAATAATGCACGAGGAGGTCTTCCTGGACGGAACGCCGTCGAGGTGTTGCCAGGGGGAAAAAGTAAAATCCGTAAATCTCGACGTGCCGCTGGCAGTGGAACTGGCTGCCCGCCTCAGGCAGAGAGGAATAGAGAGTTCCCTGCCGATATTATAGGAACGGAAGAAAATGGTTGAATATATGTCCAATACAAGTCAAGAACTTAAAACACATATATGAAAAAGGCATGCCCGGCGAATCGGTGGCTCTTGAAGATATAACCTTTTCCGTGGAAGACGGAGAATTTCTGGGAATAATAGGCCATACCGGCTCGGCAAATCCACTCTTTTGCAGCACCTCAACGGACTCTTGAAGCCGGATGAGGGAACCATCGAGATAGGGATACGGGATATAACCGCCTCCGGCATTTCGATGGTGGAGATACGCAAGAGGATAGGACTGGTCTTCCAATATCCCGAATACCAGCTTTTGAAGAGACCGTGCCAAGGACGTGGCTTTCGGTGAATGGAAACTTGGGATTGGGAGAGGAAGAGATAGAAGGCGAGTCAGAGAAGCCATAGAGCTGGTGGGTCTCGACTATGAAAAATTTAAAAGACAGGTCTCCCTTCAGGCTTTCGGGAGGGCAAAAAGCGCCAGGTAGCCATGGCGGGGTCCTGGCCATGAGGCCGGAGGTGCTGATATTGGACGAGCCGACAGCAGGACTGGACCCCAAGGCGCACAAAGACGTGCTTGCCATGATAGAGGAGGGTTCTGGGAGGACCGGAAACATAACCATACTGGTTTCTCACAACATGGCGGACATTGCCGGACTTTCGGACAAGGTGCTGGTGATTGACAGCGGCCGCATGGTGACCATAGGCACTCGAAGGAGGTCTTCTCCCATCGCCAGGGGCTGAGCGGGGTCGGACTTGATTTGCCTCGATTACACAGCTTACAGTCTCTGAGACAGAGGCATAAATCGGCGAGACCATATTGTCAATCGAGCAGGGCCGCCGACCGCATTGCTTGGAATATTTAAACGATAAAGGAAAGAACGGATGTTAAGAGATATAACGCTGGGGACAGTATTTTCCCAGGAAAGTCTTGGATACACAAAGCTGGACCCGAGAATAAAGATAATAGCCACGCTGCTGTTTATAATGAGGCTGTTCATAGTCGACAATTTCATAGGGTTCTGATAGCCGGAATAGTTCTGGGAATTCTGATAGCCGTGTCTAAAGTCCCGTAAGCTACATAATGGGGACTCAAGCCCATACTGCTGATTCTGATATTCACCTTTGCGCTGAACATGTTCATGGTGGACGGAAGAATACTGTGGCAATGGAGTTTCTCAAGATTACGGCCGAGGGTCTTGAGGTGGCCGTGTTTATGGCCATAAGACTGGTTCTTCTGCTGATGGGCTCTTCGATGCTGACCCTCTGCACGAGACCGCTGGCCTTGACCGACGGTATCGAGGGCTGCTGTCGCGCTTTAAGAAGATGGGCTTCCGGCTCACGACAGCATCGCCATGATGACCATTGCTTTGAGGTTCATTCTACACTGCTGGAAGAAGCGGACAAGATAATGAAGAGCTCAACAGGCCAGAGCATCGACTTTGAGTCAGGCGGTCTGATGAAGAAGAACCAAGAGCCTGATACCTATATTGGTGCCGCTGTTTGTGGCGCTTTCAGGATAGCTCAGGATTTGGCCATGGCCATGGAGGCCAGATGCTACAGAGGCGGAGAGAACCGCACCCGCATGAACGAAATGAAATTCGGAAGAGACTATGCTGCCATCGTCATGATGGTTCTCTTTCTTGCCGTGATAATCATAGAATCAAGGTTGCTTTAGTATGAGACAGAGAAACATAAAAAATCTGGACGAGAAGCTGAGACAGAACTCTCGCGGTTTCTCGTAGAAGACCCGGCGCAGCACAAAGGCAAGTGGGCACGAGTATTCGGAAACGACAATCCCATATACTTGGAGATAGGCTGCGGCAAGGGACAGTTTATAATGAAAAAGAGCCGCCTCCTGCCCGTCGGCCAATTACATAGCCATAGAGGGGCAGAGCAACGTTGCCCTGAGGGCTCTTGAAAAGGCTCAGGCCGAGGGTATGGAAAACCTACGGATATTTATAGCCTATGTCCACGACCTGGAGGATTACTTTGAGGCAGGTGAGCTGGCCGGAATATACCTGAACTTCAGCGACCCATGGCCCAAAAGCCAGACATTTTAAAAAAGAAGATTGACATACAGGCAGAGACTGCTGAATTATAAAAAGTACTCGGCCGCGACGGGTTCGTGGAGTTCAAGACGGATAATGACGGGCTCTTCGAGTTTTCCCTCGAAGAAATCCAAGAAAGCCGGACTCGAAATAACAGAAGGTCACTGGAGACCTGCACTCAGAGGAGTATGAATCAAGGATTTTACCACCGAATACGAGGACAGGTTCAGCAAGGCGAGCAGAATATAAACATGTAAAAAGTTCAAATAAAGGGGCGGCCGCACTGATTGAAAAAATCGACCGGAGCGGCGGCGAAGGTTAGGGCTATGCTCTCTAATAGCGTAATTTATAAGAGTTGAGAGCGTTTTTCATAGAAAGATTCTCTCAAATATCGGTTTCGGATCTTTGAGAGAATTTCCTCATATTCATTCTCATTTTGAAAAATCACGGGTGTGAGAGAAATATTGTATATTGAAATCAAGTAAAACAATGAGTTTTTCTCTCTACGGCCTAAAATATGAAAAATTGCGAGCAAAAATTATTCAATAAACTCTCTTTAACAGCCTCAATATGAAAATTTGAGAGAATAGTCGATGCCGGCCATGGGTTGGCCGGTCACCCCTCACCGTTGCCGCAAACTCGCTCTTGTTGTATTTCGCATATTGGTCTATCTCTTCTGCCGTCGGCGTAAGACCATTTTTCTGCGGCGAAGGCTTTTTCCCAGAATCCCTGTTTTATGAGTCTCATGCTTTTTCTTTTGGATTGGCATAGTTCAGCGGGTGGGCCTTAAAGGGGTATCGCAATTCAAAGTAGAGCTTGGTAACATTTGGCCGCATACCTCGCCCATGATGTCCGACTCGCCAGGGACGCTGTTCTTGCTGTCGTTTTCAGGCATAGCGGCGGCCGACTCTTTTATTCCGGCTCCGGCAGGCCTCGAGGTGGTCAGAGCCTTTGTCCTTGCTCAGCTCTGCGCTTACTATGACGGCGGTGGCTGTCAGGGGCTAAAGCGATAATTCCGCCGACAATCAGTTTTCATTTCATTTTAGTCACCTTTGATTAACTGTCACTGACGACAACAGTTTTTATAATCGTATCGTTTTGCATTATACATGTCAATGATAAGTTTTTAACTATTCGCAGAGGTTGACGGGCATAAAACATATGTAAAGTTCAAATAATAAATCCGCATGTGCCTGCGGGATTTTTCTTTATTCAGGTACGATTAAAATTTTATATAGTCCGCCGGATTTACGTAAGCTCCGCCTTTAAGAATTTCAAAGTGCAGATGTGCCGGTTCGAGAGATTCGAACAATCCGGTAGAGCCGACGCCGCCTATTATCTGGCCGCAAGTAACGGTATCGCCGATTTCTACCATGTCGCTGTTTGACAGATTGGAATAGATAGTTACCATGTCACCCGAATGAGTGATCTCCACGGAAGTGCCGTATCGGTCATCTTCATAGACCGCAGTGACAGTACCGTCAGCCGCAGCGACGACTTGTGAATCTTCAGGGGCTTCGATATCTATGCCGCAATGAGTCATGTATTGATCGAGAGTCACCGAATAGATCAGCTTATCCATGGAATAAGGATTAGTTACAACAGCGCCTTCAGCCTTTACAGGATTTATAAAGTCTGAAGCAGTTCCTTCAGAATCCCTGCTGTCTACGGTCGGTATGTCCGATGAGGCTGCCTCTGAAGAGTCAGTCGATGTCTGATCATCTTTCTGAGATTCTTCTGTCTTGGTATTTTCGGATACCGGTACGTCAGGATCGCTGCCGTTTACTTTATCTATATTTGATTTTATAGTAAAAATCGAAGTGAGAGCGATAACGCAAAATGCTAACATCAAAACAATGGCGACTTTGTCCTTCTCCTTTTTTCTTTTTTGCTTGACGCATAATTTCACCTCAGTTATAAATATTGTTTGCCAAAATGACGATTTTCATACAGAGTTAATTTTTCTAATAACTTCCTCATATTTGGCTTGACTTGCTGGAATATCTTAAGTGAATATGTTATAATTAAATTTCAAAAATACTGAGGAGGCATTACACCAATGGCAGAAATGATTTTGCTTCACAAAACGGAAGGAACATTCCAAGAGAAGATAAGATATTCGGAATAAGCAACCGCGCAAAAAGCGAGGAAACAGGCAGAGAGGAAAAGATAAAGTAGTAAACGCCACTATAGGAGCTCTTCTAAACGACGATGGAAAACTGATAGTTCTGTCATCTGTAGACGAAGTGTTCAGGAGCCTCACTCCGCAGGATTACGCCGAATACGCTCCCCATAGGAGGAACTGCCGGCTTTAAAGAAGCGGTGAAAAAGATGTGTTCAGAGGATTTACGCCTGAAAATTTTACAGAAGTCATAGCGACGCCCGGCGGAACAGGCGCCATAAGAAACACCGTCGCAAATTATACTGAATCGGGCGATACGGTTTTGACGGCAGATTGGTTTGGTCCTATATAATACCATAGCTCAGGAACTTGGAAGAAAGCTCGATTCGTTTCAGCTCTTTGATGAACATGGAGATTTTAACAGCAGCAGCCTTGAAAAAAAGGTCCATGAGATCTTAAAAATCAGGAAAGACTGGTGATAATAATAAATACTCCGTCTCACAACCGACAGGATATGCGCTCTGAACGATGACTGGGGAGGCAGTTATAAATATTGTCAACAAGCGTCAAAGGAAAAGAAAATTACGCTGCTGGTAGACGCCGCATATGTAGACTTTGCAGGAGATGAAGAAGAGAGCAGAAGTTTCTGCCTGCCCTTTCAAAGGCGGCGGACGATGTTCTGATCGTGATCGCCCACAACCTTTCAAAAAGCGTATACTCTGTACGGCCTCAGGTGCGGAGCTATGATATGTATGACCGGATCCCGCGACGTGGCGGAAGAATTTAAAAGAGTGTGTGAATTTTCTTCCAGAGCGTCATGGTCCAACTGCCCTAGGCCCCTCAAGGTGATACCTACCAAGATATACGAGGACGAACCTTCTTAAAGAGTGATGGATGAGAGAAAACTATACAGAGATATGCTTATCAGAAAGAAGGAAAAGCCTTCAGAGAAGAGGCGGAAAGAATCGGACTGGTGACTCTGCCGTTCAGATCAGGATTTTTTCATGAGCATACCTTGCGCAGATCCCGATGCGGTAGCGGCTAAGTTAGAAGAGGAAGCCATATATACGGTTCCTCTGGCCAAAGGCATCAGAATAGCCGGATCATCCATATCTGAAAGAGATTGCCAGGATACTTCTGAGGCAATCAAAGAGCGATAGAAGAAACACTCAAAAGTAATTGACATTTTTTACAGCAATGCTAAAATTATCTTGCAAAGGGATTTCAGGGAAGGAGACCTCATGAGTAGAGGAGATGATTTTAGCTTTGAGATTAAAGAACACTTGGGTATTTTGAAAGCTTATTCCACAGGATGGAAGAAAGAACTGAATCTAATAGAATGGAACAGCAGTAATGCCAAAGCTGGACATAAGATTGGGACCCTGCGCACGAGAGAATGAGCAGAGGTGTTACTCTTCATACTGACAGAAGCCAGGACTCTTTTGAGCATATTGGGAGAAATACTTCAGCCGGCAGGTAAGTGATAAGACAGAATAATTATGGGGAACTTTTTAAAGTTCCCCCATATGGATCTTTCGGCTGACAGGGAAGCAAACATAATAAACGCCGGGCGTACCGGTTTTAAAAATGTATCCCTGAGGAGGGCGGCTTTGCCGCCGATGATTACAAACGCGTTGATTATTTTTAAATAAATAATTTCCCCATAATGAGGCCAGGCCTACTATTGCGTAGATTATTCTCGAGACTATCTCAAGATTAGCGCCGAATATGCTGTCTACAAGATTATAGTTGAAAAACCTATGAGACCCCAGTTGATTCCGCCTATTATCGTATTATCAATATCAGCTTTTCAAAGTAATCACTCCTTTCGCAATATATTTTGCCCCAAAGCTGATTTTATGTTATCATACTATTCGATTGATAATTTAATTCTATGAATATTAAAACTCATCAGAGAGATAAGAGGCTCCGCTATTGATATTTCTGTAGAAGAGGGACTGCTGTAGAAAGAACTTTACAGGCAATATAAAAGATTCGCTGCCTTATACTGTTCTGGCTGCAAAGATAGACAATAAAATAGAGAGCCTCGAATATAAGATCCATAAAGATTGCAGGGTGGAATTTCTTGACATGAGGTCGCAGTCGGCGAATCTTATCTATCAGAACAACGATACTGATTTACCTTAAAGCTGTGGAAAAGCGCAGCAAAAATGAGGTAGAAATGAAAATGCCATAAACTCGGGACTATATACGGAGATAAAGACCGCCGGGCCGCTGACGGCCAAAGATGTCAGATGCATAGAGGCAGCATATGAGGCAGATAGTAGCAGATGATGTGCCGTTCGTAAAGAGAGTCTGACAAAGGACGAAGCCATAGCCAGATTTATGGATATGGGCTGCCCGGGAGAAGATCGAACTTCTCAACGAGAATCCTGAAATGAGAAAAAGATACCGTTTTATTCTTTGGCAGGGTACAGAGATTTCTTTTACGACCAGATGGTTCCGTCTGCGGGATATATAAATATTTTGAACTGAGAAAGTACAGGGAGGCGTCTTGCTGAGGTTCCCTCAGATATCTTCTCTGACAAAATACCGGAATACGTAGACGAAAATGCTGTACAGGACTTTCGGAGAGCAAAATCGCTGGGGAAAGCTCATGGGCATAACTTATGTTTCCGATTTGAACAGAAAAGATAGAAGAAGGTAAAGTTCAGAGAGCTGATACAGCTTTCGGCGCTTCACGAACGGCGGGTAGTGGAGATAGCCGATATGATAACAGACAGAAGAAAGGATAGTGCTGATCGCAGGTCTCGTCTTCAGGAAAGACCACCTTGCCCGCAGACTGTGCATACAGCTCAAGTCAACAGGGTTTGCGCCGCTCTATATGAGTACAGATGACTATTTCGTAGAACGAAAAGATACTCCTCTGGATGAATACGGGAGAAAAACTTTGAGGATATAGAGGCCATAGATGTTCCGTTGTTCAATAAAAACATGAACGACCTGCTGGCGGGGAAGACGGTAGAATCTTCCTACTTTCGATTTTTAAAGGGCACAAGATCTTTGGCAAGAGAATGACCTCTATAAGAGCAATCAGCTTCTGGTCATAGAGGATACATGCCCTCAATGAGCAGCTTACATGTGAGATTCAAAGGAGGATAAGTTTAAGATCTATATCAGCCCCCTGACGCAGCTGAATATAGACAGCCACAACAGGATCGTCACTACAGATCACCCGCATGCTTAGAAGGCTTTGAGAGAGATTATAAATACAGAGGGTACAGCTCAGAATACCATTGCTTCATGGCCCAAGGTGAGAGCCGGAGAAGATAAGAACATATTCCCTTTCAGCAATGAAGCAGATGTGCTCTTTAATTCAGTACATCTTTATGAGATCTGCGTGCTGAAAAAAAATATACAAAGCCGCTGCTTGAGCAGATCACGCCTGAAGAGCCTGAATACAGCGACGCCGTCCGTATGCTGAATTTTTGAGATTTTTAAAACAGTTGAAGATGATTCGGCCATAGCCAACAACTCTATTCTGAGAGAGTTTATCGGCGGCAGCGTATTCGTGGATTGAGAAATAGATGAAAAACAAAAGACAACAATGACAGAGGAGAAACTATATGGCGGATATCACTATCATAGGAGGAATCAATATAGACATAGAGGACGCCCCTTTGAATCGCTGAAACGTGAGGACTCTAACCCCGGAAAGATTTCACTTTCCTATGGGGGCGTAGGAAGAAATATAACGGAGAACGTCGCCCGGATGGGAGGCAGCGCAGCCATGCTTTCAGTTATAGGAGACGACCATATGGGAGCAGGGGGCGAGGGCTCATCTTGCAGAGCTTGGGGTAGATGTATCGGGTATAGAGATGAAAAAAATCAGACTTCGGCGATATATTTATCTATTTTAAACGATAAAAGCGATATGGAACTTGCAATCAGCGACATGGATGTGGTAAATACATTTTTCGGGTTTCTGGAAAGGAATATGAGTTTGCTCTCATTATCCTAAAGCTATAGCTCTGGACGGAAATCTGGAGAGAAACTATCGAATTTGCTAAAAAGTTTCAGAATATACCTCTGTTCTTTGACCCGGTCTCCACAGCTAAGGCGGTGAGAGCTAAAGACGTGATCGGTTCGTTCTGCGTCAAGCCGAATATCATGGGGCGGAAGTCCTTTCGGGCATAAAGATAACATGCAGAAGAGGACCTGAAGACGGCCGGACAATGGTTTATCGACAAAGGTGTGGAAAAGGTGTTTATAACGCTCAATAAGGACGGCGTTTATTTTAAGGACAAAGACGAAGGATTTATTCGTCGGGACAGGTCAAAGTCGTAAGCGCCACCGGCGCCGGGAGACAGTTTTTCGCAACAATCCTGATGGGTATGGTTTGGAAATGAGCGCAAGAGATATTGCCAGATATGGCATGGCCGCCGCGCAGATAACGATGGAAAGCAGCCACGCCGTAAACGAAAATATGAGTAAAGAGGAAATCGAAAGGAGAATCAAAGATGTATAAGGATCATTTAGATGTGAACCCTGAAGTTGTAAAGGCGCTGGAAGAAGGCCGCCCTGTCGTGGCTCTTGAATCTACTATAATAGCTCACGGCATGCCTTATCCTAAAAATGTGGAGACTGCTTTTGGCTGTAGAGGAAGTCATAAGAGCAAACAGACAGTACCTGCTACTATAGGTATTTTGAGTGGAAGAATCAAGATCGGTCTTACAAAGAAGAAATAGAATATATGGCTCATGCCGAAAACGTACTTAAAGGTTAGCCGCAGAGATCTGCCTCTGGCAATATCCAAGAAGATGGACGGAGCCACTACAGTGGCAGGGAACCATGATTGCAGCTCATATGGCAGGAATCAAGCTCTTTGTGACCGGCGGCATAGGCGGAGTTCACAGAGGAGCGGGAGAAAGCTTTGATATCTCTGCCGACCTTGAAGAATTGAAGATGACCGACGTAACAGTAGTATGCGCCGGAGCTAAAGCGATTCTTGATATACCTGCTACTATGGAATACCTTGAAACTGCAGGTGTTCCTGTCATCGCTTACGGAACAGACGAGATCCCTGCTTTCTACAGCAGAAAAGAGCGGAGTCTCAGCCATCTGCAGACTTGATTCTCCAGGAAGAAATCGGAGCTCTGATCTCCATGAAGGAGGAACTGGGACTCAAAGGGAGGGAGTTTGGTTACTTGCCTATACCTGAAAAGGATGAGATCCCTGCGGAGGAAATCAACGTGGTGATAGACAAGGCCATCGAAGAAGCTGCGAGGAGAAAGGCATAAAAGGGTAAGGAGAGCACTCCGTTCCTGCTTTCGAAAGTTAAAGATCTGACTGAAGGAAGGAGCCTTGAGGCTAATATCAAGCTGGTCCTCAACAATGCTGAAATAGGCGCCAGAATCGCTTGCAATATAAAATAAATTTATGGAAATGTATAAAGCTCCGGCCGAAGACGGGCCGGAGCTTTTGCATGCGCAGCAGTAAGAAATATCTTTGAGGTGATGGGGCAGAACAGCTTATACTGTAACATCTATTACGGAGTAATCGCCGAAATCAAGAATACGGCCGGTTTTTAACAGGATAGGTTCTTTAAAAGATCGGGCCGTCTGTTGTCAGAGTATGATATTCGCCGTTTTCTCCGCATATATCTATACCTGCTTTCTTCATGACGGAGACGGTCTGCTCATCTATTATTTTACCCAAAAAGGACTTAGGCAGAAGTGTATTGTTTATGGATTTGATGAGGCACTCATAGCCAAGCGACAGCAGCTCTCTGACATTATCTTCTCTGCCTGCGTTCCACAGCGGAAAGACAGGCTCTATACCCTACATTTCGGCAGCTCTTCACTCCACCTCCTGTTACCTTCAATGTCTATCGCCGAAACATGCTAAATCGCGCCCATCTGCATTGATCTTTTTAAGAGCGGCTTCCATTTTGACATGATAATCCATGCCGTCGGTCTCGGCTTCTATCATAGGAATATCGAGGGCCTCTGAATATCTCCTGAGCATGGCCCTGTCGGCCCCGTGAAAAAAGAGCGGTCCATGTTTTATTGACCATGACTATGAGGGCGACAGGACAGTTGCCTGCCGCGATCATCTTGTGAAGAGCCAGAGTGCTGTCTTTGCCGCAGCTGTGGGGACATGACGAACCTGCGTCCGCAGGTAGGAAGTGGATTGATTCATTTTGATCTCCTTGACTTTGATAATATAATTATGACCGAGAAACAGAGAAAAGTAAAAAAGCCGGAAAGACGGCGACGCTGTAATATTATGCGGCAGGCGGAGAAAATACAGCATAGGCAGAAGTTTTTTGGCAGAAATAAGCCCCGGAAAGCAGGGGCATGCTGTAATATTTAATAAAATCAGAAAATTCTGCAACGTATTTTATTTTTCATGTTGTAGAATTCCGTAATTACCCACACAATTACAGCATGCCCTGCCAAAGAACAAAAAGCATTTTATTCGCCCCTGTGTTGTAGAATTGCGGGCAGGGGCGAATAAAATGCTACATTATTCAAGGGGAGGCCGGCTGCCGCAAGGCAGCCGGCCATTATATTCAGCCCACTGTAATCAGCGCGGGCTCTCCCCCTTGAAGATCAGCTAAAATCCGGACAAACTGCAGAGTCTTACCGCCTGCACAGTAAACGCCCCGCCGCCCTGCATAGGAGCTAATTCCCTCCTGCTGCACAGCAAAGCCCGGTCACCCGACAACCCGGCAGATTCTCCGCCGTCCACCAAGGGTGTGAATCGCAAAGCTCATCAAAAAGAACGCGTGGATAAGTGTCAAATGATTGCGCCATATACACATTGAAAACACTCAATTTATATAACTAAAAACTTGAAAAAATATAAAAAAATCTCTTGCATAAATTTGACACATAATATATACTGTAATAGCTTGTGAAAATGGCGAAGAAGCGGGAAGTTGCTGAGCTATCAGGTAATTTCCGCCGAGCATGTCCTCACTCGATGAGGGCGGAGGGATTCGCCAGTTTTTGCCGTGTGGGCAAAAATAAAAACACACGGCGGCGTGTAATAAGACGAAGAGCAAGGCGACAAGAAAGTCGCAGTCGATGTACACGTTGAAAACAAGGCACTTAGAACCCCTTGTACAAGCATAGCGAAAACAGTACAAAAAACAGGAGGAACAAAAATGAGCGAATTACAGAAAATCAGAATCAAGCTTAAAGCTTACGACCACGCTTTACTGGATCAGTCGGCGGCTAAGATCGTAGAGACAGCCAAAGAAGACGGGCGCAGAAGTTTCAGGCCCTATTCCGCTTCCTACGGAGAAAGAAGTCATCACTATCCTGAGAGCAGTACACAAGTACAAAGACTCAAGAGAGCAGTTCGAGCAGAGAACTCACAAGAGACTCATCGACATCACAAACGCCACTCTTAAGACTACAGACGCTTTGACTAAGCTGGATCTGCCTGCAGGCGTAGACATCGAAATCAAGCTCTAAACATCAACAAGCAAAGTAAGGGAACTCCTTAGTAAGAACGCATGAGAGGGAAGGCCGTCATCGCGCAACCTGTGTCAGCGAGACAAGGCCCATGTGAATTCAAACCAGAGCGTTCCAATGTAAGAAAAAGGAGAAAAAAATAATGAAAGCAATTTTAGGAAAGAAGCTGGGAATGACCCAGATCTTCGACGAAGCAGGAAACGTAGTTCCTGTAACAGTCATCGAAGCAGGTCCGGAAGTAGTAACTCAGGTTAAGACAGTTGAGACTGACGGATACAATGCAGTTCAGGTAGGCTTTTACGATCAGAAGCCGCAGAGAGTAAACAAACCGCTGACCGGACACTTCAACAAGGCCGGAGTCGTTACTAAGAAGTACCTCGCCGAATTCAGAGTAAAAGAAGGCGAAGCTTACGAAGTAGGACAGGTGATAACCGTAGCCGAATTTGAAGAAGGCAAGAAGCTGGATGTTACCGGCGTCTCCAAAGGTAAGGGGTACTCAGGGTAACATCAAGAGACACGGACATCACAGAGGCCCTATGAGCCACGGTTCCAAGCACAAGAGACTTGCCGGAGCACTGGCGGCAGGTACATACCCATCGAGAGTATTCAAGGGTAACGCAGGTCCGGGAAGAATGGGTAGAGATACCGTTACAGTACAGAACGTAGTGCTGGTAAAAAGTTATTGAAGACAGAAACCTTATGCTGGTTAAGGGCGCCGTCCACTGGAAACAAAGGCGGACTGGTTCGCGTTCAGTATGCAGTTAAAGGTCAGGACAAATAGGAACTGAGGGAAGGAGGAAGCAAAAAAAATGGCAAAAGTAACAATGCTAAACATGGCAGGAGCCGAAGCTGGACAGATCGAATTAAACGACGCGATCTTCGCAGTGACTCCTAACGAATTCGCAGTTCACGCAGTAGTTAAGAACTATCTGGCAAACCAGAGACAGGGCACCCAGTCCGCAAAGACCAGAGGCGAAGTAAGAGGAGGCGGACGCAAGCCTTTCAGACAGAAGGGAACAGGCCGTCACAGACAGGGACATTCGACAGACCCTTCACAGATCGGCGGCGGAATAGTATTCGCTCCAAAGCCTAGAGATTATAGATATGCAGTTCCTAAGAAGGTTAGAAGACTGGCAATGAAGTCAGCTCTTTCTTCAAAGGTGGCAGAACAGGAGATCATCGTTTTAGACCAGCTGAAGTTTGAAGCTCCAAAGACAAAAAGAGATGATCAAGGTGCTGGCAAACGTAAAGGCCGGAAAAAAGGCTCGATCGTTATGGCAGAAAAGGACGAAAACGTAGTAAGTCCGCAGCCAACATTCCTGGAGTAAAGACTATGCTGGTAAGCACTATGAACGTTTACGAAATAGTGAACCACGAAAGCTTCATAGTAACTCAGGAAGCAGTTAAGAAAATCGAGGAGGTGTACCTGTAATGAAGACGGCATATGATATCATTCTGGAAACCGGTTATTTCCGAACAGAGTATGGACGTTGCTCAGAATAAGAAGTACACGTTCAAAGTTGCAACAGATGCGAACAAGACTCAGGTAAAACTCGCGATAGAAGAGATTTTCGGCGTAGAAGTAGCCAGAGTCAACATCATGAATTACGACGGTAAAGTTAAGAGAATGGGAAGAAACGTAGGAAGAACATCAGCCTACAAGAAAGCAATCATTACTCTCACCGAAAAGAGTAAAGAGATTGAATTCTTCCAGGGACTATAATTAGGAGGCATGTGAACAATGGGAATTAGAAAATATAATCCGACTACTCCTGGTCTTAGAGGAATGACAGTCTCCACATTTGAAGAGACACAAGCACCCCTGAGAAGTCACTGACTGTAACTCTCAAGAAGCACGCAGGAAGAAACAACAGAGGTAAGATCACCGTAAGACATCAGGGCGGCGGTACAAGACCAAAATACAGAGTCATAGATTTCAAGAGAAACAAAGATAACGTTCCGGGAACCGTAAAGACTATCGAATACGACCCGAACAGAAGCGCCAACATTGCGTTGATCGCTTACGCCGATGGCGAAAAGAGATACATCATCGCTCCTAACAAGTTAAAGGTAGGACAGGTGATAGCATCAGGACCTGAGGCCGATATCAAGTAGGAAACGCTCTTCCTATCGCCAAACATTCCGGTAGGTACCATAATCCACAACGTAGAACTGAAGCCTGGCAAAGGCGGCCAGCTGGCAAGATCCGCAGGTAACGGTGCTCAGCTGATGGCTAAAGAAGGCGACTACGCACAGGTAAGACTTCCTTCCGGAGAAGTTAGAAAAGTCAGCATGAGATGCAGAGCTACCCATCGGCGAAGTCGGTAACCTGGATCATGCAAATATCCAGATAGGTAAGGCAGGAAGAAAGAGACACATGGGCATAAGACCTACCGCTAAGAGGTTCCGTAATGAACCCTAACGACCATCCACACGGCGGTGGTGAAGGCAGAGCTCCTGTAGGACGTAAAGAGTCCTGTTACTCCTTGGGGTAAACCTGCTCTTGGATACAAGACAAGAAAGAAGAACAAAGCTTCAGACAAATATATCGTAAAGAGAAGAAATGAAAAATAATAGGAAGGAGCGAAACTAATGGGTAGATCACTTAAGAAAGGCCCTTTCGTCAACGCGAAGCTGCTTAAAGCCATCGAAGAGATGAACGAAGCCAACGAAAAGAAAGTCATCAAAACCTGGTCAAGACCATCGACGATATTCCCACAGATGGTGGGACACACCATCGCTGTACACGACGGCAAGAAGCATGTTCCTGTGTACATTACAGAAGACATGGTAGGACACAGACTTGGAGAATTTGCTCCAACCAGAAACTATAGAGGTCATGCCGCAGACAAGTCTTCAAAAGGTTAAGAGATAAGAAAGGAGAACATGAAAAATGGAAGCAAAAGCAGTTGCAAAATACGTAAGAATGTCTCCTATCAAGCTGAAACCTGTTACAGACTTAGTAAGAGGTAAGGACTTAAACGAGGCATTGAACATCTTAAAGTTCACCCCGGGAAAAGGTTCTCAGATCGTAGAGAAAGTTGTTAAATCCGCAGCGGCAAACGCTGAGAACAACTACGACATGAACCCCTGACAATCTGTATGTTGCAGAAGTATACGCACATCAGGGTCCTACAAATGAAGAGATGGAGAGCCGGCGCACAGGGAAGAGCATGTCGATAATCCTGGAAGAGATGGGAGCCAACTCTAGGCGTAACTTGAGAGAGAAAGAATAGGGATAGGAGGTTCATTCATGGGTCAGAAGGTTAGTCCGCACGGATTAAGAGGGCGTTATTAAAGATTTGGAACTCAAAATGGTATGAGATAAAAAGAACTTCCTTTGGATTTGGCAGAAGACAACCAGATCAGAGAATATGTAAAGAAAAAATTATATGTGGCCGGAGTTGCAGAAGGTTCTTATTGAAAGATCCTCCGAGACAAAGTTAAGAGTAATCATCTCACCGCCAAGCCGGGAATGGTAATCGGCAGATCGGAGATGGAATCGAAGCTCAAAAAAAAGCGGTCTTGTAAAACTTACATGAAAAGAAGTAGAAATTTCCATAGAAGAAGTGAGAAATCGGAGCTTGACGCCCAGCTCACTGCCGAGGCGGTATTCAGTCACCGGAGACGTGTTTCTTTCAGAAGAGCTTTGCGAAAACAGGTTATCGGCAGAACTATGAAGGCAGGCTAAAGGGTATCAAAGTTCTTGTATCCGGGAAGGACTGGGCGGAGCAGAAATTGCCAGAAGCGAAAAATACAGCGAAGGCAAATGTTCCTCTTCATACTTTGAGAGCAGACATCGACTATGGATTTGCTGGAGGCAGACACCACCTACGGAAAGATCGGCGTTAAAGGTTTGGATCAACCACGGTGAGATTCTAGACAAGGGTCTTCAAGGCTGCAGTTCGCGAAGTCGCGAAAAGAGAGAAAGAAGATCGAGAAAAGACGGAGACAGAAACGCGACAGAGGCGAAGACAGGGTCGTCAGGGCGGGGGCAGAAGAGACAGAAACGACAGAAACGAACTCCTAAGGCCGTTAACCCTGTGAATAGAAAGAGTTAAAGCTCCAAAGGTAACTCCGCAGGTCGCTGCAGCAGAAGCAGTTGAAACTGTAGAAACTGAAAAATGGACAATTATGGAAAGGAGGAACTTAAGCCATGTTAATGCCAAAGCGCGTTAAACGCAGAAGAGTTCAACAGAGGAAGAATGAAAGGCGTTGCAACTAAAGGTAACACCATAACCTACGGTGCTTACGGACTGGTTGCACAGGAATGGGATGGATCACCTCTAATCAGATCGGAGGCTGCCAGAGGCCATGACAAGATTCTATCAAAAGAGGCGGTAAAGTATATATTAAAATTTTCCCACACAAATCGGTAACAAAGAAGCCTGCCGAAGTACGTGTGGCTGGGTTCCGTAAAGGTGTCCTGAGTACTGTAGCAGTAGTTAAACTGGGCAGAGTTATGTTCGAGATCGAGGGGTTTCGGAAGATAAAGCAAGAGAGTTCGCGAGACTGGCGTCCCACAAGCTCCCGGTAAAATGTAAGTTTGCCATCAAAGAGCAAGCAGCAAAGGGGGCGGACGCATAATGGAATTGAAGAAAGTAATGGAGAGATATGACAGAAGCTGAATTAAATACAGAACTGTCCAAGATGAAAAAGACCTGTTCAACCTCAGATTCCAGCACGCGACAGGTCAGCTCGGAGAATCCTGTTCAGATGAGAGAACTCAAGAGGAACATCGCAAGAGTAAAGACTATCATCAGAGAAAAGAACTTGCAAAGGTTCAGGGCTAAGAGAGAGGAGGATGTAATATGACAGTTGAAAAGAAACAGA
>VOFH01001548.1_pt1 | contig 26111 bp, 29 predicted proteins | sample 5384091 | NCBI WGS metagenome assembly VOFH01 (sample SAMN12384727, study PRJNA508395) | human gut metagenome | isolation source: healthy gut G | host: Homo sapiens
ATCAGGGCGGAACGAGGTTTGAGGAAAAGGAGGTGTACACAAGATGCCCAGCAGCTCAGGAATGTTGCGATGCTCGACAGCATCAAGGCTGATCTGGAATGTGAGCGCGATGTGGGTTGTGGACTACCGCGGTCTGACCGTGAAGGAGGTCCAGGGAGGCTCCGTCGTGGCGTTCGCAGGCCGGCGCTTCCATGAAGGTGTACAAGAACACGCTCATGCACATTGCTCGAGCAGCTCGAGCTTCCACGCTCGACGATATGTTGAGGTGGTCGAGCGCGTTCGTTTTCGCGGGCGACGATGTCGCCGCTTCCGCAAAGCCGTGAAGAACTTCGCAAAGGACAACGCCAACGAGATGCTTGATGGAGGGTGCGGCGGTTTCCGCCGTCGGAGGTCGAGATCGCTTCGCTGCCTTCCGCGAGGAGCTCATCGCTCAGATCGCAGGCGCCCATCTCCGGCGTCGCTCGTGGTCTCGCTGTTGCCATCACGGTGTGCCGCGTGGCGCCAACTCAGGTCGTCAAAGAAGGCCGTCGCCGACCAGAAAGACCGCTGCGTAATCGCGACGGTCGATGCGGCGTGAGAAGCGCCGCGTGATTGAAAAACGGATTTGGCGGATGGATAACGGCCGCTTTGAAAAACTAACATGGCTGTTACTCGTGAAGAGATCATCGAGGCCTTCAAGGAGATGTCCCTGCTCAGGCTTCCGGAGCCTCGTGAAGGACATCGAGGAGACGTTTGGCGTTTCCGCCGCCGCTCCGGTTGGCCGTTGCTGCTGCTGCTCTCCTGGCTGAGGTGGCGCTGCTGCTGAGGAGAAGACCGAGTTCGACGTTGTCCTCGAGGGCTTCGGCGACAACAAGATCGCCGTCATCAAGGTTGTCCGCGAGATCACCGGTCTGGGCCTGAAGGGAGGCTAAGGCTGCTGTCGAGGAGGCTCCCAAAGGCTATCGCCGGGGCGTCAACAAGGAAGGAAGGCCGACGAGATCAAGGCCAAGCTCGAGGAGGCGGTGCTGCTGTCGCCGTTAAGTAAATCAACTTAGATTTGCTTGTCTTCGGGGTGCATGCCATGCGGCGTGCCTTTTTATATCCGGGGCGTCTCGTGTCGCGTGCGGTCTCGCATGGGAGCGGGGCCGGGGCCGGCGTGGATCGGGCGCAGCGCGCGGGTTTCTTCGCGCTGAACTGCGTGCGGGTTCGCCTCCGGATGCTTGCGGGCGGTCAGGTTGCGACAGGAGGAAGGCGGTGCGTCGTGGAGGAAGATGCAAAAAGCAGGTTGCGTCGGGTCATCGGCGATGAGGGCGTGGAGAAGCTCGAGGGCTCGTGCGTTGCCGTGTTCGGCGTCGGCGGCGTCGGGTCGAGCTGCGCCGAGGCGCTAGCCCCGCGGCGCGGCGGGGGACGCTGATCTTCGTCGATCGCGATACGGTTTCGCCGAGCAACATCACCGGCGGCGCTTGCTTTCGCAGCACGGTCGGCAAGGTGAAGGTGGACGTGATGGCGGCGATGACGGCCGACATCAACCCCGAGGCTCGGGTCGTCACCACGCAGAGGCGTTCGTGCTCGACAACGTGGAGAAGTGCTGCGGGACGATCCTGCCCCGACTTCATCGTCGACGCGGTCGACACGGTGGCGGCGAAACTCGCTTTGGCGCGATACGCCGCCGATCGCGGCATCCCCATCGTCTCGTCTATGGGCGGGGCGAACAAAATCGACCCGTGCGCGTTGCGATTCGCCGACTTGTTCGAGACTCGGAACTGCCCGCTGTGCCGCGCCATGAGAGCGCGCGTGCGGAGGGCATCGAGCGGCTGACGGTTCTGTATTCCTGCGAGCAGCGGTTCAGGTGAACGAGCGGGAGGGCGCCGACCGACGCGAGCGCACCGAGCTGGGGCGATGTCTTACATGCCTCCGATCATGGGGCAGATGCTCGCGAGGCTACGTTATTCGCGCGTTGCTCGGGATGAGCGCAAAGGGCTGCTGACGGCAAGCACCCGGCAAGTTGAACGCGTCGATTCACCTTGCCGAGGTGCCGTGACGAGGCCTGCTTAGCGGTCGCCTTTCCCTACGCTCATGGCGCGCATGGCGTTGAGGATGGCGAGGACCGACACGCCCACATCGGCGAACACGGCCATCCACATGTTCGCCATGCCGAAGCTCGCCAGGATGAGGACGGCGAACTTCACGCCGAGTGCGAACACGATGTTCTGCCATACGATGGCCATGGTTTTGCGGGCGATTTTGATGGCGAGCGCGATGCGCGAGGGCTTGTCGTCCATGAGAACCACATCGGCTGCTTCGATGGCCGCATCGCTTCCCATGGCTCCCATGGCGATTCCGATGTCGGACGGGTGAGCACCGGGGCGTCGTTGATGCCGTCCCCGACGAACACGAGCTTTCCGCCTTCGCGCGTGGTTCTCTCGAGAAGGCCTTCGACTTCGGCGACTTTGTCCTGAGGAGCAATTCGGCATGGTATTCGTCGATATCCAGTTCTTTGCCACGGCGGCGGCGACATCGGAGCGGTCGCCGGTGGCATGACGGTTTTCTCGACGCCCGCCTCGTGCAGCGCTGCGATAGCTTGCGCCGCGTCGTCTTTGAGGATGTCCGCGATGACGATATGCCCGACGTAGGTTCCGTCGACGGCGACGTGCAGCACGGTTCCGACCAGTTCGCAATCTTGCCAATCGATTCCGTTTGCGTCCATGAGCTTGCTGTTGCCGACGAGCACCGTGCGCTTGTCCACGATGGCCTTCACGCCGTGCCCGCTGATCTCCTCGGCCTGCTCGATGCGGTCGTGGTCGATGACGCCGCGGTATGCTTCGCGCACCGAAGCCGCGATGGGGTGGTTCGAATACGCTTCGGCATGAGCTGCGTGCGCGAGGAAAAGGCTCGTCGGCGTCGATGTCGGGCTTGCCGTGGACGGCGGTCACGGTGAAAAAGAGCCCTGCGTGAGCGTTCCCGTTTTATCGAACGCAACCGTCTGCGCTTTGGCGAGCGCCTCGAGGTAGTTCGAGCCTTTCACGAGAATGCCGACGCGCGAGGCGCCGCCGATGCCGCCGAAGAACGACAACGGCACGGATATGACGAGCGCGCAGGGGCACGACACCACGAGGAAAACCAGACCGCGCTGGATCCAATCGGGCCAGCCGACCGCCGAGCAAAGCGGCGGGATGATGGCGAAGAAGCGCGATGCCGACGACGACGGGGGTGTAGTAGCGCGCGAAACGCGGGTGATGAGTTCTCGGTCCGCGCCTTTTTCTCGGATGCGTTTTCCACTAACTCCAAGATGCGGCTTACGGTCGAGTCCTCGAAGGGCTTGGTTGCGCGTGCGGTGAGGACGCCCGAGAGGTTGACGCAACCCGAGATGACCTCGTCGCCGTCGTGGGCGATTCGAGGCACCGACTCGCCCGGTGAGCGCGGCGGTGTCGATCTTGCGAGGGGCCGCACGATGACGCCGTCGAGCGGGATACGCTCGCCGGGCAGCACCTTTGAACTCGTCGCCGACGGAAAGCTCTGCAGGGATCGACTTGCTGAAGCTCTCCGTCTTTCATGACGTTGGCGAACTCGGGGGCGATGTCCATCATGTCGGCGATGGACTTGCGGGACTTGCCGACCGCATAACTTTGGAACAAGTTCTCCCACCTGGTAAAACAGCATGACGGCAGCGCCTTCGGCCATGTGCGGCTCGGTGTCGGGGAACAGCACCAGCGCAAACGCGCCGATGGTGGCGACGGTCATGAGGAAGCTCTCGTCGAGCGGGTCCGTGCGCGATGCCGCGTGCCGCCGGCGAGGACGTCGTAGCCTGCGACGAGGTAGGGGACGAGGAACAGCGCGAACTCGGCGTAGAGGGCGGCGGGCTGCCCGAGCTGCGCTTCGAGCAGCCCCGACTCGGAGGCGCCACCTCAAGCGAAGAGGACGAGCGCCGCGACGATGCGGTTGCGCCATCTGATCTGCTTTTTGTTCATGGACGATCCTGGTTCTGTGCGGTGGAGGGGGAGGGAGGGGGCGCTCGTCTCGTGCGGAGGCGCGGAGCTTCGCGCTTTTGCCGCGAGCGCTCGGGAGGATGGGGACTGGGTACTCCCCTCCTTGGCGCGTCCTTAGCGAAGGATGACGCAGTCCGGCTCGTCTTGGCGCAGATGCGCTGCGCTTCGTCGACGATGGAGGAGATGTCCTCGACGTCGGCTTCGATGGCGAGCTTTGGGTGAGGAAGTTGACCGAGGCCTTCGTCACGCCTTCAAGCCTGCCGATGTCGGCCTGCATCTTCGCCGCGCAGTTGGCGCATTCGAGGTCTTGAAGTGTATACCTTGCGCATGAGCGCTCCTTTCCTGATGGGTTATTCGCAAATGTGGGTCATACCCTGGGCGAGCACGGTGTAGACATGGTTGTCGGACAGCGAGTAGATGACGTTTTGCCGTCGCGCTGGAACTTCACGAGTCGCGCCTGTTTGAGAACGCGCAGCTGATGGGAGACGGCGCTTTGCGTGGCTCCGATGATGTCGGCGATGTCGGCGACGCAGCGGTCGTTTTCCATGAGGGCGTAAGAGGATCTTGATGCGCGTGGTGTCGGCGAAGACTTTGAACAGGTCGGCGAGATCGTAGAGCAGCTCGTCGTCGGGCATGGTGTCGAACAGGCAGCCGTTTCTCCTCGCGGTTGCAGCCGCAGGGGCAGTCGGGGGCGCTGTCTTGAGGCAGCGGGCGGCGTGGTAGCCGATTGCGTCGCTTTCGATGTTTGCGTTGTCATGAGTGTCTCCGTTCAGATAAACATATGAGCAACTGTTCATAAGTATAGATGCAGAACGAGTGATGTCAAGGAGGTTTGCGGATTGCAAAGACGCCGTCGACTTCAGAGGTTCGAACGATGCGGGTCGCGCGCTAAAATGAGGAGATCGACGTTTCGGGCAGGGGGTTTCATGTCGCAGCAACGGAGTACATCATCGAGAACGAGTGCCTTCGCGTGCGCATCGCCGCATGCGGTGCCGAGATGACGAAGCATTACGCAGAAGGGCACGGGCGATCGGGTCGGGCTCGAGCGTTTGTGGTGCGGGGACCCGGCTGTGTGGAAAGCGTCACGCGCCGATTCTCTTTCCGCTGATCGGACGCTTGCGGGAGGGGTTCTACCTGCTTGGGGACAGGCGAATCGACGCGCCGACGCATGGGTTCTGCCGCGATCGGGTCTTCGAGGCTGTGCAGCTTTCCCGAGCGGTCCGCTTCTCGACTTCGAATGACGAGCAGACGCGCGGCGTGTATCCGTTCGCGTTCTCGTTTTCCGTCGAGTACGCCCTGGAGGGGAACGCGATTGTGAAAACGCATCGCGTGGAGAACAGGGGCGAGGGTGCGATGCCCTTCGAGATCGGCGGGCATGAGGCTTATGCGGTCCGCCTGCTGCCCGGCGAGCGCATGGCGGATTATTTCGTGCGGTTCGAAGGGCTTGATCATCTGGAGGCGTTCGGGATGGACGAGCAGGGCGTTTTGTCGCTGCCGAAGGAGCGCATCGCGTTGGATGCGGGATGCCTGCGCCGCACGCCCGAGCAGCTGGGGCTTGACACCGTGGTGTTGGAGGATGTGCCGGGGCGGAAGGTGACGCTGGGATGCGATAAGAGTGACCATGAAGTGACGGTGGAGTTCCCCGACTTTCCGTACTTGGGCATTTGGACGGCGCAGGCGAAGGGCGAGCCGCGGTATTTGTGCATCGAGCCGTGGTCGGCGCTTCCCGATGGGCATTTCGCGTCGCGCGAGTTCTCGGAGAAGCCGGGCGTGCGCACGCTCGCGCCGGGCGAGGCGGCGGAGTTGACGTACCGCATGACGTTTCGATAGGGGCGCGCGTTTGGATCTGGCCGGGATCGCAAGCGCGTTTGCGCTCGGCTTGTTTGGCGCTCGCGGTCTTGCCCGCACCTCGCCTGCGCCCGCGCGCTCGCGTTACGTTCCGCGTCGAATTCGCGTGTGTTTCATCTTTGCTAACGATTCGCGTGGGTTTCGTCTGACGTCTTTTCGGGCTATCGGTTTCGGCTAAGCTGTCGTGTGCGCGATTTGGGCGTAAATCGAGATCGTTCCGTGCGATGCAGCGCGCTGCACCACGTCTCTTCTCAGGCGCAGGTGCGCCTGTTTGAGATTTGCGGCCTGGAGCCCAACTGGAGCATGGACAACCTGGTCGAGACCATGACGGCCGAGTTCCGCGAGAAGGTCGGCGACGACCGCGTGATTCTGGCCCTGTCCGGCGGCGTCGACTCCTCCGTCGTGGCTGCGCTGGGCGCCCGCGCCGTGGGCAAGCAGATGACCTGCGTGTTCATCAACCACGGCTTGCTGCGCAAGGGCGAGCCCGAGCAGGTGGAGGAGGTCTTCACCAAGCAGTTCGACGTCGACTTTATCCACGTCCACGCCGAGGACCGTTATGCCGAGCTTCTGGCCGGCGTGACCGAGCCCGAGGAGAAGCGCCGCATCATCGGTACGCAGTTCTGGAAAGAGTTCTTCGCCGTGGCGCAGCAGCTCGAGACCGATGGCAAGCCGGTCAAGTACCTGGCTCAGGGCACCATCTACCCCGACATCATCGAGTCCGGCGCTCGCAAGACGGGCGGCAAGACGGCTACCATCAAGAGCCACCACAACCTGATCCCGTTCCCCGAGGGCGTGCACTTCGACCTTATCGAGCCGCTCGACCACTTCTTTAAGGACGAGGTCCGCGCACTTGGTCTGGCGCTCGGCCTGCCGGGTCACATCGTGTTCCGCCAGCCTTTCCCGGGCCCGGGCCTGGCCATCCGCATCATCGGCGCGGTCGACAAGGAGAAGCTTGAGATCCTCAAGAATGCCGACGCTATCGTGCGCGAGGAGCTCGACGCCTACAACCAGCGCCTGTTTGAGCAGACCGGCGAGCGCAACTCCGAGCACAGCTGCTGGCAGTATTTCGCGGTCCTGCCCGACATTAAGTCCGTCGGCGTTATGGGCGACGAGCGCACCTATCAGCGCCCGATCATCCTGCGTGCCGTCGAGTCCAGCGATGCCATGACCGCCGAGTTTCGTTTCGTACGAGGGGTCACGGCAAAGCCACCAGCGACATTGGTGAGTAAAACCGATTATCGAGCCTCCGTTCCTGCGTTGGAACGGAGGCTTTTTCTTGGCTTTTTACTCCCTTTCACCTGCGATTTCGCCATTTACTCCCCGTATTTCAAGACGGCAAAGCACTGGGCGGTATTCGGAGGAATGGGGTAGGGATTCATCCCAAGTGAGTAGACGCGCGGTTTTTGTCCCAGAGGAAAAACAGGCCCGTTTTGGGGCCCGTGAAACTCAAATCGAACTCAATAGGCTTTTTTTGGCGGTCTCCGCACGGCGTTTCCCAGGTCGTAAATGGGGAGTAAAGAATCTTGCCATCTCAGGGAAAATGGGAGTAACCAGGGGAAATGCCGCGGCGTATATTGCCGCGTGCCGCTTAAATGTAAGCCACTGCGTCATTTACTTCCCAGGTGCGCCGAAAATGCCGTTGCATGCAATAGGGAGTAAAAACTCAGCATACGCAGGTGCGAGCGGCGCTCACCGCCTCAGCTTGGCGCCCTGATTCGGTTGCGTTGAATGCACAATGCGGGAGCCGCTACAGCGAGGCTTTCCAGTCTCGTACTCGGCGGCGTCGATCTCGCCGTTCTCGAGCTGCGCGCTTCTCGGCCCACAGCTCGATCGCCATCGCGGCTTTGGGAGCGCGTGGAGCCTTGGGGTTCAGAAAGAGGCCCGAGCCGTCGGCTGCGGCACAATGCCGAAGTCCTCGAGCCGCACGAGCAGCGACATGAGGTCGCCCGCGGTCTCGACGCCGTAATCCTTTGAGGGCGTTGACGAAACGCCGAGCGCAGCGAGATAGACCGAGCAGCTCTGGGCTTGACGGCGCGCGATGCCGCTCTCGTAATGGCGCACGGCCCCTCGGTCAGGCCGACGGCCTCGGCCAGCTGCACCTGCGTCATGCCGCGCGACTTGCGGTACCGCCTTATGTTCTCGCCTACGGACATGCGCCTCCTGGAATTATCTCACCCTCACATCTTATCAGCGTACGCAAATGTACGCAATTCTATTGACAGTACGGATTGTACGTTTACTCATCTGTAAACCGTACGTATCCGTACGCTATTGATGGAGGAGCCATGGACGAGAAGGTGGCGAAGACGCCTAGGCCGCACATGCTGGACGCCGACGAGGTCGCGAAGTTGCTGAGGATCAAGAAAGGCAGCGCCTACGAGGTGATCAGGAGGATAAACGCCGAGCAGGAGGCGCGCGGGCGCGTGGTGATCCGCGGGCGCGTCCGAAGCGACGTCTTCGACGCCCTGTACTTCCCGGAGGTGGACTGACATGCCCGTGTACAAGGATGGCAACAACGGCACGTTCTACGTGCAGTGCTACTACCGCGACGCCCGCGGCTCGAAGCGCCACAAGACGAAGCGCGGCTTCTCCTCCGAGGTGGAGGCCGCAGTGTGGGAGAGCCAGTTCAAGAGCCTTAACGGCGGGGCCATGGACATGACGTTCTCGAGTTCGTCGAGGTGTACGCCTCCGAGGTGAAGCCGCGCATTCGCGAGCACACCTGGATCACCAAGGAGTACATCATCAACGACAAGCTCGTGCCGCTCTTCGGGGACATGCGCATGTGCGACGTGAGGCCGATCGACGTCATCAGGTGGCAAAACGAGCTCACCGAGCACCGGGCGCCGACGTACCTGCGCACGGTGAACAACCAGCTCAACGCCATCTTCAACCACGCCGAGCGCTACTACGGCCTCACCGACAACCCGGTGCGCAGGGTCGACAAGATGGGCTCTAAGAAGGGCGGCGAGATGCAGTTCTGGACCAAGGACGAGTACCTGAGGTTCAGCGAGGCCGTCATGGACAAGCCGCTGTCGTTCCACGCCTTCGAGCTGCTCTACTGGACGGGCATCCGCTGCGGCGAGCTCCTGGCGCTCACGCCGTCCGACTTCATGCTGGAGACTTCGCGGCTGCGCATCAACAAGTCGTACCAGAGCCTCCACGGCGTGGACACCGTGACCGACCCCAAGACGCCAAAGTCGGTGCGCACGATCGTCATGCCCGCCTTCCTACGCGACGAGATGGCGGACTTCATCGAGATGCGCGACGACGTCGCCCCCGACGAGCGCCTGTTCGCCGTGACCAAGCACTTCCTGGCCCACGAGATGGAGCGCGGGTGCAAGGCGTCGGGCGTGAAGCGCATCCGCATACACGACATACGCCACAGCCATGTGAGCCTGCTGATCGAGATGGGCTTCTCCGCGCTGGCCATCGCCGAGCGCATGGGCCACGAGGCGGTGGACATCACCTACCGATACGCGCACCTGTTCCCCACGAAGCAGGACGAGATGGCCGCCGCGCTCGACGGGGCGAGGGGGTAAGAAGGATGCCGTGCGAGAACAGCGCCCGCAAGCGCAGCAAGACGATGGCGTTCCGCTGCACGTCCGAGGAGCACAAGCTGATATGCGAGATGGCCGCCTGGAGCGGCATGAACAGGCAGGACTACATCATCGCCAAGCTCACCGATACCCAGGTCGAGGTGAGGCCCTCCGTGAGCGTGCAGAAGGCGCTGAGGGGCTCGATGGCGGAATTGGCCAAGGAAGTACGGCTGGCGGCCTCCTACGGCGAGCTGAGCGATTCCCTGCAGCAGAGAGTCGAGCTCGTGATGAGGTTCTTCCTGGCTCTCGGCGAGGTGGTTAAGGCACGGTGACGGAAGCGCCACCGCAAACCTCGCCTTTGGAAGAGCCGGCGACATCCGTCATGGATGCGGGCTCCGACACCGCAAGCATCTTCGAGATGGGGCGCATGTAAGGTTTAACGCCAGACCACCAACGCCTTGTTCGCAAGCCATTCGGAACGATCGGCGATGCCGCCCTCGCCCCAAGACTCTTTCTCCAAGGCGCCGGCCATCGTCGCAAGGCCGGCAGGCTCATGGCCTACAGCGCGCCGTCCAGCATAAGGTTCACCTTGAGCACGTTGACCGTGGGCTCGCCGAACACGCCGAGGAAACGCCCCTTGGTGCACGCGGCGATGATGTCGCGCACCTCGTCCTCACTCTTGCCCGTGGCCTTGGCAAGCGCGGGACCTGGTACTCGGCGGCATCCGGAGAGATCTCCGGATCGAGGCCTGACCCCGAGCACGTCACCAGGTCGACGGGCACGGCGTCCATATCGGCATCGGGGTTGGCGGCGCGAATCTTCTCGACGCGCGCATCCACAGCTGCCGGTACTCCTCACTCGCCGGGGACAAATTGGACGGGGCACCATACGCCATGAGCTCGCCGTCTTCGCCTTCGACAATTGACACGTTCTGGATGCGGCCCCACATGTGGTCTTCGTCCTCGAAGTTCTGGCCGATCAGCTCGGAGCCCACGATCTTGTCGTCGACCGTGATGAGCGAACCGTTCGCCTGATACGGAAACGCAAGCTGCGCGATGCCGGTCACGACGAGCGTGTATCCCAGGCCGCAGACGATGGTAAACAGCGCGAACACGCCAAGTGCGCGCGATGCGATACCTTTGAACATACAAACCTCCACTTACATAATGCCGCAGAACGCGAGCAGCATGTCGATGAGCTTGATGAATACGAACGGGGCAACGATGCCGCCCAGGACCCCACACGAGCAGGTTGTGGGTCAGCAGCTGTCCGGACGGGACCTCGCGGTACTTAACGCCCTTCAGCGCGGCTGGGATTAGCGCGACGATAACGAGCGCGTTATAGATGATGGCCGAAAGAACCGCGGACAGCGGGCTTGCCAGACCGAGGATGTTGAGCGCGCCAAGGCCCGGGTAGATCGGCGAGAACAGGGCCGGGATGATAGCGAAGTACTTCGCCACGTCGTTGGCCACCGAGAAGGTCGTGAGCGAACCGCGGGTCATGAGCAGCTGCTTGCCAATACGCACGACCTCGATGAGCTTTGTGGGGGAGGAGTCCAGGTCCACCATGTTGCCCGCTTCCTTGGCGGCCTGGGTGCCGGAGTTCATGGCCACGGCGACGTCGGCCTGGGCCAGCGCGGGCGCGTCGTTGGTGCCGTCGCCGGTCATGGCGACCAGGTGGCCCTCACGCTGGAACTCGCGGATCTTCTCGAGCTTGCCCTCAGGGGTGGCCTCGGCCAGGAAGTCGTCAACGCCGGCCTCGGCGGCGATTGCCGCGGCGGTGAGCGGGTTGTCGCCCGTCACCATGATGGTCTTGATACCCATCTTGCGCAGGTCGGCGAACTTCTCCTTAACGCCGGACTTGATGATGTCCTTGAGGTACACAACGCCCAGCACGCGGCAGTTCTTGGTCACGACCAGCGGGGTGCCGCCGGCCTTGGCGATCCGTTCGACGGCCTCGTCGCACTCCTGGGAGAACACGCCGCCGGCTGCCTCCACATAGGTGCGCACGGAATCGGCAGCGCCCTTGCGGATCTCATTGCCCTCGTAGTTCACGCCGGACATACGCGTTGCCGCGGTGAACGGGATGAACTCCATACCCTTATCCTCGAGCGTGCGGCCGCGCAGACCGAACTGCTCCTTGGCGAGCACGACGATGGAACGGCCCTCGGGGGTCTCGTCGGCCAGCGAGGAAAGCTGGGCGGCATCGGCCAGCTCCGCGGGATCGACGCCGTCGACCGGGATGAGCTCGGCGGCTTGGCGGTTACCCAGGGTGATGGTGCCGGTCTTGTCGAGCATGAGGATGTCGACGTCGCCGGCGGCCTCGATGGCGCGGCCGGACATGGCCAGCACGTTGGCCTCGTTCAAACGGCTCATGCCGGCGATGCCGATAGCGGACAGAAGGGCGCCGATGGTAGTGGGAGCCAGACACACGAGCAGCGCCACGAGCGTGGTCACGGCCGTGGGGTTGACCATGTCGTTAAGACCGGCCGAGAAGCAGGAGTAACAATACAGGGCCAGCGTGACCAGGATAAAGACGATGGAAAGGGCCACCAGGAAGATCTCCAGAGCGATCTCGTTAGGGGTCTTCTTGCGCGCGGCACCCTCGACCATCGCGATCATTTTGTCCAGGAAGCTCTGGCCGGGCTCACTGGAGATCTTGACGATGATCCAGTCGGACAGCACCGTGGTACCGCCGGTAACGGCAGAGCGGTCGCCGCCGGCCTCGCGGACCACAGGGGCGGACTCGCCGGTGATGGCGGACTCATCAACGGAGGCAGCGCCCTCGATGACGTCGCCGTCGCCGGGAATCTGCTCGCCGGCGCGTACGATCACCAGGTCGCCGCGCGTGAGCTCGGTGCCGGGAACGACGGTGAAGTGCTCCTTGTCCTCAACGGACTCGATGCGATGGGCCTCGACATCCTTCTTGGCCGCACGCAGGAATCGGCCTGGGCCTTGCCGCGCCCCTCGGCAAGCGCCTCGGCGAAGTTCGAGAACAGGTCGGTAAGCCACAGGATGACCGCGATGGTGACCACATAGTAGGTGGGCACACCCGCGTCCTGCACACCGAAAATGGAAGCGACGGCCAGGACGGAGGTCATGACGGCTGAAAGCCACACCAGGAACATGACCGGGTTTTGAATCTGGACGCGAGGGATCCAGCTTGGCAAACGAGTCGCGGACCGCGCGGCCCATCATGTCTTTTTGCATCGCCATAAATCTGCGTCCTCCTTTACGCAATCATCTGGAAGAACTCGGCAACGGGGCCAAGCGCCAGGGCCGGGAAGAAGCTCAGGGCACCGATCAGCAGAACGATGAACACGAGCAGGAATACGAACATGCCGTTGGTGGTAGACAGGGTACCGGCGCTCTCGGCGACCCTACCCTTCTTGGCCAGCGAGCCGGCGATAGCCAGCGTACCGATGATGGGCATGAAGCGGGCAAACAGCATCTCGAGGCCGAGCATGACGTTGATCCAGGGATTGTTGCAGTTCATGCCTGCAAACGCCGAGCCGTTGTTGCCACCGCATGAGGTGAAGGCATACAGCACCTCGGAGAAGCCGTGCGCGCCACCATTGTTGAGCTGGTCGGCAAGACCGGGCACCATGCAGGCGATGGCCGAGCACACCAGAATGGCAAACGGAGTTGCCAGGCACAGGACAACTGCCCAGCGCATCTCGCCCGGCTCGATCTTCTTGCCCAGGAACTCAGGCGTGCGTCCGACCATAAGGCCGGCGATGAACACTGTGAGGATGGCGAAGCCGATCATGCCGTACAGGCCGCAGCCCACGCCGCCGAAGACGACCTCGCCCAGAGCAATCTGGAGCATCTGGACAAACCCGCCGAGCGGGGTGTAGGAGTCGTGCATGGAGTTGACCGAGCCATTGGAAGCAGCCGTCGTAAGCGGACCAGGTGGAAGAGGTGGCGATGCCGAAGCGGCTCTCCTTGCCCTCCATATTGCCGCCGGCCTGGCCATCGGTCATCTCGATGTTGACCGCGCCGCCATCGGCCAGCTGCGGCGTACCCATATGCTCGTTAACGGCGATGATGCCGGTAAAGACCACGAGCAGGATAAGCATCGCCGCGAAGATGGCCTTGCCCTGCTTGGTGTTCTTGACGCCGATACCGAAGGTGAAGCAGCAGGCGGCCGGGATCAGCAGCAGGCTGGTCATCTCGATGATGTTGGTGAAGGCACTGGGATTCTCATACGGATGGGCGGAGTTCACACCGAAGAAGCCGCCGCCGTTGGTGCCGGACTGCTTGATGGCGACCTGAGGAGCCGCGGGCCCCTGGGGCAGGAACTGCTCGGTGACCACGCGCGCGCCCTCGACAACCTTGCCGTCGACCTTGACCGTGTCGCCCTCGATCTGGGCGCCGTCGATGACGCTCCAGCCGCCGTCTGCATTAGGCTGGACAGCGACGGGCTCTACGAGCTCAGCCTTCTGAGCCGGCTGGAAGTTGGAGATGACGCCACCGGCAGCCAGGCAGATGCCGAACACGAGGTTCAGCGGGATGAGCACATACAGGACGGTGCGGGTGAGGTCGACCCAGAAGGAACCCAGACCCTGCTCCTTGATCTGACGGAAGCCGCGGATCAGCGCGAACATGACCGCGATACCGGTACCAGCGGAAACGAAGTTCTGCACGGTGAGGCCCATGAACTGCACGAAGTAGGACAGGGTGGTCTCACCGGAGTAGGACTGCCAGTTGGTGTTGGTTATGAAGGAAGCAGCCGTATTGAACGACAGGTCCCATGGCACACCCGGCAGGTGCTGGGGATTGCCTGGCAAGAAGGACTGAAGCGCCTGGAGTGCCACAAGAGTCACGAGGCCGATCCCCGAAAAGGCCAGCACGCTTGCCAGATAGCGCCTACACCCCATCTGCTCTGCCGCGTCGATGCGAAGCAGACGATAGACGCCACGCTCCACAGGAGCAATCACAGGCGACAGGAACGTATGCTCACCATCCATGATATGGGCCATGAACCGACCGAGCGGAACGGCCAGGACGACGAGCACGGCAAAGTACAAGATGTACTGAATCGCAGCGTCCATAGTTTACGAATCACTCCTCATCAGAATGTAGATGTAATAGATAAGGAGTCCAATGCAGACGACTCCGATAATGGGAATGAGGATGTCCATTACCGCCCCTTTCACGCGCGGTCCGATGTCTCGGACGCCTGCTCTCGCAAGCGTCTGGGGACAGTAAACGCTTCTAGGTGTTAAAGAGGCGTGAGGGCTGGGGCTCACGACCTTAAGATGCCGTAAAGATGCAGGTAGAAAGCACTATTGCGGCTGCAGTGCGCCTATACTCGACCTCGCGAGCATACAGTGGCGTCCTCACCGCGTATGCACGCATGGACAACGCTTCAGAAAGGCTACGCTATGCAGCGCGACGCATCGGACACTCGCGTCAATCCAGACCTCATCCTCAAGGCAATTGAGAAAGACGAGGCCGCCGATGACGCTCGAACCAGCCGGGGACACCTCAAAATTTTCTTTGGCTACGCTGCTGGCGCAGGCAAAACCTATGCGATGCTTCAAGCCGCCCGCGCCGCCAAGCGGCGAGGTGTCGACGTCGTCGCGGGATACATCGAGCCGCACGAACGTCCGGCAACTGCCCATCTTGCACAAGGGCTTGAGAAAGTGCCCTGTAAACTCATCGAGCACAACGGCATTGCGCTCAGCGAGTTCGATCTAGATGTGGCTATCGAGCGCGCCCCTCAGCTCATCCTTGTCGACGAGCTCGCCCATACGAATGCGCCGGGGTCTCGCCACGACAAACGCTATCAAGACGTCGAGGAGCTTCTACATGCGGGCATCGACGTCTATACGACCGTAAACGTTCAGCATATCGAGAGCCTAAACGACATGGTTGCATCCATCACCGGCGTTGTCGTGAGCGAACGAATCCCCGACCGTATCTTCGATGATGCCGACCAGGTCGAGCTCGTCGACATAGAGCCCGAAGACCTACTTGAGCGCCTTCGCGCCGGCCTCGTCTACCGTCCCGCACAAGCCGACCGAGCGCAACAGCATTTTTTTACCGTCGAAAACCTCACCGCACTCCGAGAAATCGCGCTGCGCCGCTGCGCCGATCGCACCGGCCACCTCACAGACGCCGCACGCGTGCTGGGAAACCGTGACTACTACACCAAGGAGCGTATCTTAGTCTGTGTCTCCCCGGCGCCGACCAATCCCCGCATCGTCCGTGCCGCCGCACGCATGGCGAAAGCGTTTCGCAGCGAGCTCGTCGCCCTGTTCGTAGAGAGCCCGCGCACGCAAGCCATGAGCGATGATGAGCGCGCCAAGCTTGCAGCCAATATCGCCCTAGCCGAGCAGCTCGGAGCACATATGGAAACCGTCTATGGCGACGACGTCGCGTTTCAGATCTCCGAGTTCGCGCGCCTGTCGGGTATTTCGAAGATCGTCATGGGGCGCACGGGCGAGCACAGCAGCGTCCGTCAGGCCCTCTTTGGCCGCAAATCTCTCGTAGAACAGCTCATAGCATTCGCCCCGAACCTCGACATTTACATCATTCCAGACCAGTCGACTCCGCCCTCCCGACCCAAAGGACGCCGCCATGCGCTCGCTCTGCAGCCGCCCAGCAGCCGAAACGTGCTTCGCACGCTGGCCCTCTCTCTTGCCGCCACGGCGATCGGCACGGCTTTCCGCCATCTGGGATTTGCCGATTCCAGCATCATATCCCTCTATATCCTCACGGCCCTGCTGACCGCCGTCACCACGACGGGGCGTATCTGCACGATCGTATCGAGCGTGCTCTCTGTAGTGCTTTACAACTTCTGCTTCGTCACGCCTCTGTTTTCGCTCGCCAGCTACGACCGAAGCTATCTGGTCACGTTCGGCATCATGTTCGCTACCGCTATGGTCGCCGGCGAGTTAACTGCGCGCATCGCCGACAATGCCCGTACCTCCGCCGAGAACGCATTCAAAACGCGCGTGCTCCTCGAAACGAACCAGCTCTTGCAGCAAGCCCATAGCGCGGAGGAGTGCGCCCGCGTCGCCATGAACCAACTCGTCAAGCTGCTAAAACTCGACGTGGTCTTCTACCCCGCCGAACACGGCACGCTCGGCGGGGCGCTCTATGAGTCCGCTGGCACCGAAGACCGATCCGCGTCGCTGCTCACCGACTATGAGCGCGCCGTTGCAACCTGGACCTTCACCAACAACAAGCGCGCGGGCGCAAGCACGCGGACCCTGCCCGAGGCGCGCTGCCTCTACCTCGCGGTTCGCACCGGCGACAAGGTATTCGGTGTCATCGGCATCGCCCTGGAGGGGCGCGAGACCGAAGCCTTCGAGCATTCGATCGTCCTATCCATCGTAGGCGAATGCGCCCTGGCGCTCGAAAGCGACCGGGCGGCGCAAGAGCGCGAGGAGGCCGCGGTCCTGGCGAAAAACGAGCAGCTGCGCGCCAACCTTTTGCGCTCCATCGGCCACGATTTGAGGACGCCCCTCACGGCTATATCCGGATCTGCGGCAATCCTTCGGAAGAGCGACGAGAAGCTCAGCCTCGAACAACGCTGCGACCTTGCCGATGCCATCTACCACGACTCCCTCTGGCTTATCGATACCGTGGAGAACCTCCTCGCCATCACGCGCGTCGAGGACGGCACCATTCGCCTCAACCTCACATCCGAGCTCATCGACGAGGTCATCGAGGCCGCCCTCAGCCATGTCGCCCAAGCATCGCATGGACATGCCGTCACCATCGAGCACACTGACGACATCCTGCTGGTGCGCATCGACGTCCATCTCATCATGCAGGTGCTTACGAATCTCATCATGAACGCCTTCAAATACACGCCCGAGGACTCGACCGTCACCATCAGCGCACGTCGCGAGGGCGCGTTCGTCGTGGTGGACGTCGCAGACGATGGGCCGGGCGTGCCGGACTGCGACAAGCCTCATATCTTTGAGCGCTTCTTCACCTCAAGCAACGCGCGGCCCGTGGATTCGCGTCGGAGCATCGGCCTTGGGCTGTCGCTCTGCCGCTCCATCGTGGAGGCGCATGGCGGCGTCATCGAAGTTCGCGACAACCACCCCCATGGGGCCGTCTTCCGTTTTACCCTGCCCGCCGAGGAGATCGAGATTCATGAATAATGCCGCTAAGCCACGCGTCCTCCTGGTCGAAGATGACCCGACCGTTCAAAACCTCGTTTCGACCGCGCTTGACCTCCACGGCTATGTCGTGAGCAAGGTCTGCAACGGCCAGGCCACCATCATGGATGCGGTGTCGCACGGCCCCAGCCTCATCATGCTCGACCTCGGCCTTCCCGACATTGACGGTATCGAGGTCATCACGAAGATCCGAAGCTGGTCGGCAGTCCCCATTATCGTCATTTCAGCGCGCACCGAAGATTCCGACAAGATTGCGGCACTTGACGCAGGGGCAGACGACTACCTCACCAAGCCCTTTTCTGTGGATGAGCTGCTCGCGCGCGTCCGTGCGAATTTGAGGCGCTCCTCGATGGCGTCGAGCGAGTCGACAGAGGCGAGCACGTTCGACAACGGTCCGCTGCACATCGACTACGCCGCGGGATACGCGACGAAAGACGGACGCGAGCTCTCGCTCACCCCAACCGAGTACAAATTGCTCGTCCTTCTGGCGAAAAACGTCGACAAGGTGCTCACCCACACCTTCATCACCCGCGAGATATGGGGCACGAGCTGGGACAGCGATCTGGCGAGCCTGCGCGTGTTCATGCGCACCCTGCGCAAGAAGATCGAGGCAGACCCCTCTCACCCTAAGATGATTCAGACGCACATGGGTTTTGCCCGCTCTTCGTAGGGACCGTTCATGCGCAGGATGCGTGCCGCGTCGCCGAGCCCACCCACAAAAAGTTGCGGTGGAATACGGAGTAGATAAGGCTTTTGACAGCCAAAACAGTCCGTATTTCATTGTCATCCCATCGCCTGGCGCAGAAGCGCACGAAGTCGATGAGGGTGCCGAACGAGGTGAGCTCAAGGAAGGCCCAGGCGGGCATGTCGCCGGAGTACTTCGCGTAGAGGCTCGAGCTGTAGGGGCTGCGGCCGCTCATCTTGAGCTCGCGCAGGCGGTACTCCCTGTTTGCAGTGGTAAGCGATGCCATGTAGTCGGCCACGATGGCGTAGCCGTCCTCTCCGCGGTCCTCCATCTCGCGAAGCAGTGTCACCTTCTGGAAATGCTCGATGTCGAGCGTCATGCCGAGCAGGGCGTGGCGCAGCTCCTGGTCGAGCGCCGCGAGCAGGAGCAGCTGGCCGAAGTCGAGGTCTACGTAGCGGCCGTCGCGCGGGCCTCCCTCGTATTTCGAGAAGAGTTTGCGGTAGGATGCGAGCTTGAAGAAGTTGCACTTGTCACGCAGGTAGTCCGCGGCCTCTTCCTCGGAACACAGCTCGAAGGCTACGCCCTTCTGCTTGAGGTGCTCTATCTGCTGCTCGATCGTGAGGATCGGCTTCCTATCGTGGGGTTCGGCCATGCTCGGTCTCCTGTCATAAAAAGTATTGCCTATTTTACCAGCATGTTCTCGACATTCGATGGAGGCCTCATCGTCGACTCATGGGCAAGCCGCCCGATACGACTCCCTTTCCTGTCAGCAGCGCAGTCGCCTGACCTGCGGCTTTGGAATCTCGTTGGAAGCCGCCCGCGACCAATCATTTGCAGTTGTTGCGAGTGGCTTGCGCGTGGTGCTGCGGTTGAGTTTCAGAAACGGGCGATTCCGCCCAATCGGGCACCCGAATCACGGCCGGAAGCTCCTTTGGGACAAAAAAAAAACTCAATGCCCTGAGTTTGAAAAAAAAAAAGTTTTTGAGGTTGTCCCAACTTTTGTCCCCGAAGCCGACGAAACGCGACATCGCGTCATTCGGCGGCACGCGTTCCGTGTCGATGCCGAAAACTGGGTGCAGCTGGAATGACGGGACGACAGAACCGAAGCCATCGAGTGGGAGTGAAATTCAGGAACGCAAATCCTGAATCGAACCAGACTGGCACAACGCGAGTAGATGGCCTCTCGGAAGAGAGGCCATCTACGTATACGAGGCACGAAATCAAGTCGATGGCTGACGAACCGCGGAGGCGGGGCGAAGCGGCACTTGCCCCGCCCCGACGGCACGAGACCACCGCAACGGCGAGCTTTCCCGCCATCCTGATGCCGCTAACGGATCGACTCGCCCAGTTTGCGCGCTTGCTCCAGCTCGGGCTTTCCGGCGATGTCGCCCACGTCGCCGTTGCCGCCTGCCAGCACGTGGCCCAGGTTCTCCCAGCGCAGGTGGCCCATCAGGTTGTCGAAGTAGGTCACCACGTCCTCGAACCCGTGGCCCTCGGCCGCCATGAGCAGCGCGCAGGAGCGCCCGTGCCCGCGCAGCAGGTTGCCGTCGCCCTCCTCCAGCGCGAACAGGCGGTCTACCGCCGTGCGGATCTGTCCGCTCATGTTCCAGTAGTACAGCGGCGACGCCAGCACCACCACGTCGCACTCGCGCACCGCGGGTATATCTCGTCCATGCCGTCGCGCTGCACGCAGGGGTGCTCTTGGGCGCTGTGCCCGCCGAAGCAGCCCCTTGCAGCCGTGGATGCCCATGGCGTCCAGGAAGAACTCGGTCACCGTGTTGCCCGAGGCCTCTGCGCCTTCTGTGAACGCGCGCACCAGCTCGGACGTGTTGCCCTTTGCGGCGGGGGATGCCGTTCAGTACGACGATCTTCTTTCCCATGGTGCTGCTCCTTCCGTGTTGACCGATCCCATGTTGTCCCTTACGGTAATTGGCATACCGTAACCGAAACAAGTACGCACATCGAAGTGCAGTACTTACCTGGTGGGAAGTGCTATGGGAAACCGCTGCATCTCGAACGAATGCCTGGGCGAGACGGGCTTCAGCTACACGCTCTCGCTCATCAACGGCAAGTACAAGATGACCGTCCTCTACACGCTGATGGAGTTCGGCGTGGTGCGCTTCAACGAGATGAAGCGCTACATCGGCGGTATCTCGTACAAGACGCTCTCGGCCACCTTGAAGGAGCTCGAGGCCGACCAGCTGGTCCACCGCGAGGAGTACCCGCAGATCCCACCCAAGGTTGAGTACAGCCTGACCGAGCGCGGCCGCTCGCTCATCCCCATCCTCGACGGCATGTGCGAGTGGGGCGACAACAACCGCTGTAGGCGGCCTGTCCATTGCAGGAATAAGCAAAACACTGCAAGCGCCGATGAAGATTGTCGGGATCAATCAAACGGAGGCTTTGAGATTCTTCACATCGGTTGATAACGACCTGCTCATCAAAAAGTATGTCGAAACGGTTATCCGTCGTACTTTCGGAACAAAACATGCCATGAAATTAGTGCCCATTCCTGACAGACAATAATATGAAGGGTTAAAAAGCGAAGCCTGGACCTGGCGGCATAGCGCGGCTGCCTCACCGCGAACGGAAGGCCGCCCTCCATAATCGACTTGTGCAGAAAGATATTGATGGCCTCGGTGAGCGTCATGCCGAAACTGGCGGGCGGAACTTTCGGGTGCCCCGAAATGGAGGATAATTACCGTGTTGAACCGCCTGGAGCGAGGGGACGACGAGCAATCTCTTCTGCGCAAGAAAATCGGCAACAGAGAAATCCCAGGTGAGAAGCTTTGCGGAAGTTCTTACCACTGAACCCGGAGACTTCCACGCCGGGATGCCATCCCTTTCGCCTGATTCGTCAAGCAATCCCGCGCAACACGGGAAAAATCCTCCCTCTGGAAGGGGCTCCCAAGTACCCATGGTATTCGAGACTTGAGAATGCACCTTCCGAAGTCGACCAAGAGCGCTCGCCGCAAAAAGAGCCCGCCTCCTTTCATTGGAGGTAGGCTCTTTAGAACGTCAAGCTGCAACGGCAGACTCGCATTACCCAGTGGCTTACACGGCAGCTAGAATTTCCGGAAGAAAATGTCCGCGTCGAGCAGCGCACTCTTGATATCTGCGAAGGCGGCATTGATTGCCTCGGCCGAAGCTTCGTTGCTCTTTACCTCGATCGTCATGAACGAAGTCCTGCCGTCGAGCGCGTCGTTCGTGATGACGATCGATTCCCCGCCCCCCGTGAACTCCGATATGGCACCAGGGTCCGTGACTTTTTGTGTTCGTCTTGCTAACATGAACACCCTGCATCGGCAAGGCGCTTCCAGCGCCAAAAAAGCTTTGATTTGACGGTCTCTTTCGTAGTTGAACGGACTAGAGAAAAGCATCTTGTAGGTATATGCGGCGGCTTCTTCTGAGGAATCGAACAATCCCATGCTGTTACCTCGTTTCGATCGCGTGTCTGTTTCCCTACGCATGGCACCATCGGCTGAACTCGTTCATTGCATCGCTCAGCGAGGAAAAGGGGCCATACTTGGATTTGCCGTCCATTACATAGACCCAGAACATGACTCCATTGCCCTCAATCCAGCAATGCCCGTAACTGCCATGCCCCTTTGTAGTGCCATGGGGATAACTCCTATTTCTCTTGAGGTAGATAAAACTGCATTTTAGCCACGGATAAGGGGCATGTCAACGTCCGCCGAGATGCTTCAATCTAGCGGAAACCAAACGGCTCCAAATCATGCGGGGAGATGCGCTCTTCAAGCGGATTCCCTTCGACATGATCAGTCAACATGGAAGCACTCGGGCATGCTCGAACAGTTCCTGCGCGGCAACCGCTCCCCTCGGCAATCGGCGAGCGAAAAGCCGGGGATCAGCCGGCAAATAGGTCGGCGAGGATGTCCGCGAACTCGCCGGCGAGGGATTCGCATTCTGCGCGGGATAGAATGCGTAGTAGTCATGCCGAACAGGGCCCTCGGCGCCCACGAGCGGGATGCGCTGTATGACGCCGCCCGCCAATCCCGCCTCGCCGCCGAACTCCAGGTGCAGAAACCCCCTGATCGGCGGTGCACGCGTGACCAATCTCGTTCCCATGGACGCCCGTGCAGTGCGAGCTCTTCGGGGACGCCGAGGAGACGGAGCCTTGAGAGGCTGGACCTCGCCATCGACGCGCTGAGGAGCGCTTCGGCAACACCTGCGGAAGCGGGCGGCCGAACTTACCGACGAGGTCATGTCCGCCTCGACATCAAGCGTGACAATACCGTCCACCCCGTAGGGTTCCTCAGGTAGGCGGGCATCATGGTCGAAGGCATCTCGGGAAGGGTCAAGCGGTACGTCAGCGTCACGGCGCGCATGGACGAGGACGGTCGCGTACGGCCTCTTTCCATTCAGTGGTACGGGACGGCAAGACCTATCCGATCGATGAGGTCAAGGACGTGCGCCGTGCCCGTCGCGCAAGGTGGGCGGAGACGGCATCTGCTACACCGTCCGAATCGGCAACAACGTCACCTACCTGTTCTACGAGGATCCGCGCTGGTTCGTGGAAGAGGTCGTCAAGGACGGCATGTCCGCCTAGAAATTCGCATTTCTTGAGCAAAACGCCAGCTCAGAGCCACTGTGACAATTTGTCACAGTGAGTGCCGGGGCCGTTCCCATCCGTTGGACGATGCGCTCTTTCCCGTGGCCTCCGTCGCCTCAGGTGCGCCCTGCCCCGCCTCTTATCCAGGCACGCTCGCACGGAACCCGCCATGTGCGCCGCAAGGCGCGCGCCCTTCCTGCGCAAAACCCGCACATGCGCATCCCGCACCTTTGACTGCCGCATGTGCAGGTTGCGGACGTGCGTCCTTGCGAAGAAGCCCGCTTCCTCCTTGCAGCGCAGGCGGAACCCGCGCACGACCCCGATCACGAGGCGGTGGCACAGGGCGACCGCCGAAAGACAAGGAGGTCTTCAAAATGGGAAATCGAGCAGTCATCACCACGCCGACAAGAACCTGGCGCTCTACCTCCACTGGAACGGCGGCCGCGACACGGTTGAGCCGCTGCTCAAGTACTGCGAGCTTCAGGGCTACCGGTCCTCCGAGCCAGGACTGCTACGGATGGGCGCGGATGGCCCAGGTGGTCGGGAACTTCTTCGGCGGGTCGCTCGGTGGGCATAGACCGGGTACCGAAACCTTGGCGACCAGGGCGACAACGGCGTATACGTCATCGATGGTTGGAAGATAGTCGATCGATACGCCACGGATTACGACGAGGACTGGAACGCCATCGGTCTCAGGCACGTCGACCCTTCCGCCGAGCAGAGCGGATACGACTTCGACGAGATGCTTCATGCCTTCGATGAGGCGATGCCTGAGAACCTGAGGCTCGGCGCCTTCCTGACGCCGAAGAGGTGCCGGTGTCCGATGTCCGCCTGGGCGACAAGGTTTGGATGAGCGCGTACGAGTCCAACCCCGAGCTCTTCGAGGTCGTTGGCTTCGGCGCAGACGATGCCCCCCCAGGGGCTTCAAGGGTATTCCCTTCGTCAACCGCTACGATCACGACGGCGACTACTCCTGAACGGCAACAACTACATCGACGCCGACACCTGCCGCATCGCCCCTCGCGAGTAGAAGCCTCCAGCCCGCAACGACCACGGGCGCGGCCAAGCCGCGCCCCCTGCAGAAAGGACAGACCCATGAACGGAAACGACATCTTCGCGACGCGCGGGGAGGATATAGTCGATCCCTCCAAGCTTACGCGCAGGGAGCTGCTCAGCGCCATCTACTGGCTCAACCAGGAGCTCACGGGCCGTGCGATATTCGGCGGGGCTGCGGTTTGCGATTACGTCGAGCGCGAGCTGAAGAGGACTTCCGCCAATTCGAAGCCGATGCTCGTCGAGAGGTTCAACGAGATGGTGGACGAGCTGATCGGGACCGACCCGTATTCCCGCGTGCTTCGGATCTACAGGGAGAAGTAGCGGCAATCGACGAGCAGGCTTCGGATAGCTGACGGTCCGGTCTGCTCTCCGTGGCGGCATGGCGCAAACATTTGCACTGAATCTATGCTATTATGTCAGTGTGATTGTTTATGACAAATAGAAGCGAACAGAGGATAGAGCGCCTGCTCGACGAGAACAACGGCGTCCTCATTGCCTCGGAGGCGATAGGCTGGGGGATCCTGAGGAACGCGGTCTACGACTTCGCGAGGTCACGCGGGCTGGAGAAGGCGTCCCCGGCATCTTCGTGGACGCCGATGTGTTCCCCCGACGAGCTCTACCTGCTCCAGGCGCGCTACCCCAAGGTCGTGTTCTCGCACGAGACGGCCCTCTACCTCCACGACATGGCTGAGCGCGAGCCCGTCCCCATCGCCCTCACGGTGGAGTCGGGCTACCACTCGGGGTCCCTCAAGGACCAGGGCGTGAGGATCTTCTACGTGAAGCCGGAGTGGTACGGCCTCGGGATCTCCGAGGCGGAGTCGCCGGGCGGCCATGTCGTGAGGGCCTACGACAGGGAGCGCACCGTCTGCGACGTCGTGCGCAGGAAGGCGGCCATGGACCCTGCCGCCTACGGGTATGCCCTCCGCAGATACGCGGCGAGCAGGGGAAGGACCTCGCCAAGCTCGGGCGCTACGCCAGGGGAGATGGGGGTCGAGAGGCAGGCAGCAGGCGATGGAGGTGCTTCTGTGATCAAGGGCGCGCGCAGGGTGAAGGACCTGATCCGCAACAAGGCCGAAGGGACAGCAGCAGGTCCCAGGCGCTCTTGCGCCACTACGCTATGGAGCGGTTCCTGGAGAGGCTCGCGAACTCCCCATACCGGGACAACTTCGTGCTCAAGGGCGGCATGCTGATGTCCTCGCTCGTGGGCGTGGACCAGCGCAGCACGATGGTTTATCGACACGACCGTCAAGGGATTGACGCTCGATACGGGCAAAGCCCCTCAAGGTCGTGGAGATCGCCGTCGTCGAGCTCGACGACGGCATGGAGTTCCAGGTCGGCGGCGCGGGAGAGATCATGGAGGACTCTGAGTACGGCGGCGTGAGGATTGCGCTCACGGCCCGCATGGAGAAGACCCGCATTCCCCTGAAGATCGACATATCGACGGGGGGATGCGATCACCCCGGCTGAGGTCATGCACAAGTACTGCCTCATGTTCGAGGACCGCGACATCGGCATATGGGCGTACCCGGTGGAGACCGTGCTCGCGGAGAAGATCGAGACCGCCCTCGCGAGGGGACCCTCAACACGAGGATGAGGGACTTCTACGACGTCTACATGCTCCGCGAGCTGGACGAGGGCCTGAAGCCGTCCAACCTGAGAGAGCGGCGCTTGACGCCACTATCGAGAAGAGGGGCAGTGGCGTCAGTGCATCCAGCTACGCTCAGACGTTGGCCGAGATAGAAGGCAGCACGACCATGGCGGAGAGATGGCGATCCTACGGCCTATCGAACTCCTATGCCTCCTCGATCGCGTGGACGGACGCCGTCGGGTCGATTCGCCTCCTGTGCGACGCGTGCTGGCAGGGTGCGCGAGACCCCCAAAAGGGTAACAGTTCAAATCCACTGTGACAAATTGTCACAGTGGAGTGATCGTGCTGCTTTCTTCCACCAGATTGGACGTTAAGAAGGCCACAGGGCGTTGTACTCACTTGGAACTCACTTTGTACTCAGGATTTCGCATATTCCTGTTCGGGCTTTTACACCCCCTATGTCAAATTTATTCCTGAGATATTCTGGTAATAAATTTGCAGACCAAAACAATCGGGATTTCGACATTTTTGTACTCAGCATTATCGAAATAAGAGAAAATCACCTGCTCGCAGGCGCTTTATTGCAGCGCCGTATTTATTCCCTTTTCAGATTGTGTAAATCGGTGATTTCGGGTGAGTACAAAACGATACTGTTAATAAGTTTAACCAGGTGAACGCAATGATACGAGTTGGACGACATGGCATGATTTGGCACATTTT
>VOFH01002360.1_pt1 | contig 26017 bp, 29 predicted proteins | sample 5384091 | NCBI WGS metagenome assembly VOFH01 (sample SAMN12384727, study PRJNA508395) | human gut metagenome | isolation source: healthy gut G | host: Homo sapiens
GTTACGTATTGCTTCGTTTTCGGCGTGTCGCAATCATAAATAAAATCAACATATATACCGTTACATACCACTGGCTTGCGGGTGCTGCGAAAACCGTCATCGGAGCCTGGCTCGCCGGAATCGAGCACGTGCACGGAACACGCACGATAATGGAATCAAGCTCGAACCACCGATACGAGCATCGGCGACGCACGTCGAGGAAAGGACAGCAAGGATGACGGGACTTGAGCACATCCGCGCGAAGTTCGCTGTGAATATGGCCTGTCGGAGGACATGCTCAGGAACGCGGAACGTTGACGGAGACCACGGGCGACCTCGAAGGGTTCCCGAGAACCTGCTGCTGGGCATTCTGGGAATGCGACGGCGCGCGATCGCCATCGATACGCCGCGTTCCGAACGCTGGAGCACGCCGGAAGACATCGATGTAATCGCCGACCTCGCCTACCTGCCGGATGGCATGATGCGGAAGCCGGGCAGTGCCGCGGACACTTGCTTGATCTGTATCTGCCGCATTACGCAGTTGCGCGGTGGGCACACCCCGCCGGTGTACATCGATATCCATGGCGGCGGATTCACTTACGGATACAAGGAGCTGAACCGGAATTTCAACGTGCATCCTCGCGGAACAGGGCTTCGCGGTGTTTTCATTGAACTATCGTCCGGCGCCGCAGACCGACTTCCAGTGGGCAATTGGCCGATATCCAGGCGGCATTGCGTTGATCGCAGCCCATATGGCCGATTTATCCGGTCAATCCGAACGCGGTGCCCTCACCGGCGATTCCGCAGGTGGCGTTGACGCTACTGACCTTGGCCATTGAAAACAATGCGGAAGCCGCGGCTGCGTTTGGCGTCGACAAGCCGTCCGGCATCCGATTCGCGGGTGCCGCTCCGGTGTGCGGCGCGTACAGTTCGGCGTCGTTGGAGACCATGGCCGCAAGCTGACGGTCGGTATGACCCGAACCGCCGTATCATCGGTCTTGAGCAGATGTTAAGGTCGATTCCTGGCTGGCGCTTGAACATGGCCAGCAGCACGAGGAAGAACTGGAGACCATGAAGTTGCCCAGCCAGTTCGCCGCCGAGCCGAAGGAGGAGCCGATGCCGCGCACGCTCAACGGGAAGATCTCGCCGATAAGCACCCATGCGATCGGACCCCACGACAGCGCGAAGCCGAGGATATAGCAGGCGATCAGCACCATGGTCGGCACGGCCAGCGTGGCCACATCGCCGGTGAAGTTAAGCACGGCCAGCACCGCGAGGGCGATGGTCATCGTCACCGATCCGAAGATCAGCAGCTTCTTGCGGGGGAATTTGTCCATGATAAGCGTGGCCGCGATAGTGGCCACGAAGTTGACCACGCCAATGCCGACCGACACCCAGATGGCATGGTTTTCGGGGAATCCGAAGCCTTTGATGAACACCTGCGGCAGGAAATAGATCACGGAGTTGATGCCGACGAGCTGCTGGAACAGCATGATGCCGATCGCAGCGACGAGCGCAGGACGGGCGATGCGGAACAGCTCGCGGACACCGCCCTTGGTGTTTTGCGCGGCGACGGCCTTGATCTCGTCGAGCTCGAGCTGCACCTGCGTCTGATCGACGTCCTTGCGAATAAGGGTAAGTACTTTGAACGCCTCACGATCCTTGCCTCGACTCACCAGATATCGCGGCGATTCCGGCAGCAGCAGGCCGCCGATCAGCAGCAGGGCCGCCGGCACGAGCGCCGACCCCAGCATCCACCGCCAATCGCGGATGCCGGCGATATTATGGCCGAGGAAGCCGAGATTGGACGCGTATGCCAGCAGGATGCCGAAAGTGATCATCAGCTGGAATAGCGTGGACAGCGATCCACGACGTTCCTTCGGCGCAAGCTCGGCAAGATATGCCGGAGTCAGCGAGGAGGCCGCGCCGACGGCGAGACCGAGGATGATGCGGGCCACGACCATCATCAGGAATCCCGTGGATCCCGCGCACATGCCCGAACCGAGCAGGAACAGTATCGCCGCCAGAATCAGCAGCTTCTTGCGGCCGAAACGATCGGACAGCGCGCCGATGGACAGGGCTCCCGCGCAGGAACCGATCAACACGGATGATGTGATGAACCCGGTCTGAGCCACGGACAGGCCGAAATCGGATTCGATGAGAGGCGAGGCTCCGGAGATGATGCCGGTGTCGAAGCCGAACAGCATGCCTCCCAGCGCACCGAACGTGAAGATGAACGCGCTGTTGAGCGGGAAACGTGTGGAAACGCCACGCCCCACCTCCCGCTCGACGGCGTCGATCGTCGCGCCGACCTCATGGATGCCGGCTTCCACCGCACCTTCGGCGTCGTGTACTGGATTGGACGTCTGCACCGCAGTCATGATTTCACCTTCCATTCCCATCGATCCTCATCGATATGAGATGCAGCAATCGCAGCAAACAAAAAAGACCTGGAACGACGTATAGTGACGTCGTTCCAGGTCTTGCCTCGCATTGAGTAGCAACCCTGCCGCGCTTGTATGCTGCGTATATTGCATTCAAGTGTAGGTCATGACGGCATGCGACACTCCGATTTTTTAGAAAACGTTTACCGGTTATTTTTCAGTGCAGGAAAGCGTGAAGCACAGGCCAGCGGCACATGCTTTTCCCTCGTGCGGAGAGCCTCCTCGGATATCCACGAGCAAGCGGACCGAATCAAGCCGTCAACCATCCACAAGCAAGACGGCAAAAGAAAGCCGGCGGAGAGAAGGCCGCCGGCTGAGAGAGAAGAGAGAAGAAGGGTTCAGTTATGGGATTCTTGAAAGAACCTCGCCAACAGCCGTAACCGTTGACATGTTCTATATAACCGCCCGACCCTTGGAGGAACGATGTGTGTTCCTGTCAATTCCCTGAGAATTTCGTAGCGGAAATGTCACGACGGTGCGAATTCGGGGGTTTATCCCACTGAATATCGCCCCAACGGCCTTCCTGCAGCTTGTTCAGCGCGGCAACAGACGATTGCACGGCATCCGCCATACGGACACCGTCATGAGACACCGCTATACGACGCCGTACACTCACACACAATCGTGCGTCTCACTCAGCGAATTTGTCGACGCGGCGATCGTAGGTCAGCAGGCCGTTGAGCTCTTCTTCCACGTCGGAAACCTGCGTATACACGTATCCCGCAAGTCCGCGCGATTCCAGTGCGGCCGCGGAGGCGAGCACGGAACGCACGGCGGCCCGCCAATCGTCGATCGAATCGTATTCACCGTAACCGTAGGCGCGCGACACCGCCGCATGCTCCGGTACGAGCTGCGCCAATCCGCCGAATTCCGAAATCATGAACGCACGAACGCCATGCTGCGCCACCGGCAACACCGCATAATGCGCGGCACGACGACGCCTCTTGTGTCTCTTCTCATATTCGGCCACATACCCGCGCAACGGCCCCTTATCAGGGTAGATTTCCAGCGGACGGAAGTAGTTGTGCACACTATGGAAGTCGCCGCAACGCTGGTCGTACCAACCGCTTGTAGCGTCAATCGGGCGCGTCGGGTCAAGCGCGTGGATGCGTTCGGCTGCGTCACACGCGTCGAATTGGCCCCAGCCTTCGTTGAACAGCGTCCACGTCACGATGGAGGGGTGCCCGCCGAGCATGTGCACCATCGCGTCGCACGTACGCGACCAATCGCGCCGGTAGATCGGGTCGTCCGCGCCGAGCGCCGTGAAATGTTTGGCGGTGTCGTCGCGGAATTTGTTCCATGTGGAGCGGATGAGCGTCGGCTTACGATTCGTGGTCCACGCATTGTATTCGCCGTCCGTGCCGCCGCCGGACACCGCGTCCTGCCAGACGAGCATGCCGAGGCGGTCGCAATGGTAGTACCAGCGGGCTCGATTTTGATGTGCTTGCGCAGCATGTTGAAACCGGCGTTTTTCATGGCCGTGATGTCATGCGTCAGCGCCTCGTCGTCGGGCGCGGTCATGAGGCCGTCCGGCCAGTAGCCTTGGTCGAGCACGCCTTTGACGAAGAGCGGCTTGCCGTTGAGATGGAAGCGCGCCACCCCCTTCGTATCCGGTTTGATTTCGACGGAACGGAACGCGCAGTAGGAACTTACGACATCCATCGGCTGCGATTGCGCGACCGCCGCATCACCCGCCGTTTCCGCGGGTTTCGCCGACCCGTATCGCAATTCGGCCCGCACGTCATACAGATACGAATCGGCCGGCGACCACAGATGTTCGGCAGCTGTTGCGATTTCCGCACGCACCTTGCGCACGCCCGCCGGCAGCGTCTCATCCGCCACCACCGTGCCGTCCGCAGGGTCGGTGACGACGATGTGCAGTTTCGCGTTCGGCTTGTCGCCGCCGATTTCCGCACGGACGAACAACTTGCCGTCGGATGCCCCCTTGAGTGTCAGCGTGCGCAGGTAGGCTTCCGGCACGATTTCCAGCCAGACGCTTTGCCAAATGCCGCTTTGCGCGGTGTACCAGATGCCTTCGCGCTCGATTTTCTGCTTGCCGCGCAACTGCGCGCCCGAATCGTTCGGATCGTAGACGCACAGCGCGATTTCAAACGCGTCATCAGGGTCGATAAATGCCGAAATATCGACGTCGAACGGCAGGTAGCCGCCGACGTGCGTGCCCGCGAGCTGGCCGTTGACATAGCAGGCGCAGACATAATCGACCGCTTCGAAATGCAGGATGAGGCGATTCGCGTCGCCGATTTGCCGGACCGTTTCCTCTCCGCCGAGCGTGACGGGATGCACGACGGTGCGGTACCACAGCAGGTTGTCGGGGTAAATGGTCTGGTGCACGCCGGACAGCGCGGATTCCGGCGAGAACGGTACGAGGATCTTGCCGTCGAACGTTTGCGGAATGGCGGTTTCCTTGACTGCGCGGACCGCTTCGTCGCGGGTCAGCATCGCCGCCGTTTTGCGCCATTTCGGCGCGGTTTCGTCTTCCGGAATGGACGCGATCGCGTAATCCCACCAGCCATTGAGCATGGTGCAGTTGTCGCGTACCATGGTCGGGCGCGGGTGCTCGCCGAGTATGGGGGTACGACCCTCGTCCAGCGTGCGTTCGCCTTCCTCGGCGGGATTGAACGCCTTGTTGCCGGCGCGCGCGGACAGCCATTCATGGTCGATTCGTTCACCCCACGGTGTCCACAACTGCTGCAGCGGCTCACGGGAACGCATTTTCGTAGGCGCGGCCTTCAGTACGCGTTTGATATCCAGCATAAAGCGCCCCTTCCTGCAGCCTTGCATATCTCCGCTCTCTCATTGTAAATGGCGGTCGCGTTAAATGGCAGATGAATGGCAAGCGATTTTTGCAGGAAAGTGCGCGAATGTGCCGGAAGGCATAGGAAAGCAGAAGAATGGCGATTCAAAAGCCACGCGATATGTCACGATTTGAAAAAGTGCTGTAATTTTCAAATCGTAACACATGTAGGGGGTTGCGTGTTGAAATCAGCCTTCGAGCTTGGCCTTTTCAGCGGCGAGACGGGCGGCCTCGGCTTCGCGGCGGGCCTTCAGCTCGGTATCGAAGCGGGCGAGCTCCTCTTCGACGGCCTCCGGCGGAATCTTCGCGAAGATCGGGTGCGGCTTCGGCACCGAGGTGCCGGCCACGATCGGCTCGGAAGCCCACGGATGCACGGTTTCGCCCAGCTTGTAGTCGCCCGTGATGATCGGGTACGTGAAGCCCGGCTTGTCGAGATCCTCAACCTCTTCCAGATGAGGCAGCGGCGAGAAGACGCCGGTTCCGCCGAGGGCCTCCCACACCTTCTGTGCGGAGTGCGGCAGGAACGGGGCCAGCAGGTGGTTGGCGTCGGACACGGCCTGGGCGGCGGTGTGCAGCACGGTGCCGAGGCGGGCCGGATTGTCCTTGATCTTCCACGGTTCGGTGGCGGAGATGTACTTGTTGATGTCGCCGACCACGCGCATCGCTTCGGACAGCGCGTTCTTCTGGCGGTGATTCTCGATGAGTCCGCCGACGGTTTCGAACGCGGCCTTGGTTTCGGCCAGCAGCGCACGGTCCTCGTCGGTGGCGGAAGCCTCGTCGAACGCCGGAATCTCGCCGAAGTTCTTGTTGATGAGGTTGGCCACGCGGTTCACCAGGTTGCCCCAGGATGCGGCGAGCTCCTCATTGTTGTGGCGCACGAACTCGGCCCAAGTGAAGTCGGAATCGGAGCTTTCCGGTCCGGCCACGGAGATGTAGTAACGCACGGCGTCCACGGGGTAACGGGCGAGGATGTCCTTCACGTAGATGACGATGCCGCGGGAGGACGAGAACTCTTGCCTTCCATGGTCATGAACTCGGAGGCCACGACCTGCTCCGGCATGTTCAGCGGACCGAGCTTGCCGGTTTCGCCGCCCTTGGAGCCCTGGCCGTTGTAGGCCAGCATTTCGGACGGCCAGATCTGGGAGTGGAACGTGATGTTGTCCTTGCCCATGAAGTAGTAGCCCGGGGTGGTCGGATCGTTCCACCATGCGCGCCATGCCTCCGGGTCGCCCTTGCGGCGGGCCCATTCGATGGATGCGGACAAGTAGCCGATCACAGCGTCGAACCACACACGTACAGCTTCTTGTTCGGGTTGTCGATCCAGCCCTTGACCGGCACCGGAATGCCCCAGTCGATGTCACGCGTGATGGCGCGCGGCTTGACTTCCTTGAACAGGCCGATGGAGAAGTTGATGACGTTGGTGCGCCAGCCTTCGCGGGTCTTGAGCCACGCGAGATTGGCTTCGGCGAGCGCCGGCAGGTCGAGGAAGAAGTGTTCGGTTTCCTCGAAGCGCGGGGTTTCGCCGTTGATCTTGGATACGGGGTTGAGCAGCTCGTCCGGGTCGAGTTCGTTGCCGCAGGCGTCGCACTGGTCGCCACGGGCTCCGTCGGCGCCGCAGATCGGGCAGGTGCCTTCGATGTAGCGGTCCGGCAGGGTGCGTCCGGTGGACGGGGAGATGGCGACTTTCTGCGTGCCCTTGTAGATGTAGCCATTTTCGAGGCACTGTTTGAACAGTTCCTGCACGACCTTTTCGTGATTGCCGGTGGTGGTGCGGGTGAACAGATCGTAGCTCAGGCCGAGATCGCATAGGTCCTTGGCGATCACGCGGTTGTAGCGGTTGGCGAGCTCCTGCGCGCTCACGCCTTCCTTGTCGGCTTCCACCAGGATTGGGGTGCCGTGCTCGTCGGTGCCGGACACCATCAGCACGTCATTGCCCTTCATGCGCTCGTAGCGCGCGTACACGTCGGACGGCACGCCGAAGCCGGCGACGTGGCCGATATGACGGGGGCCGTTGGCATACGGCCATGCAACATTCACCAAAATATGACTCATGGTGCCCGATTATACAAAGCGCCATATCCCGTGTTTTCGGCGCATTCCGATTGGCGGAAAACGGGCGGATGGGGTCGATGACGTTCTCGCAGACCGGCCTGCATCAGGCTACGGTAGTCCACAAGGTTATCCACATTGTTGTATCACGCAACAATCATCGTCCACTTATCCACTTTTTTCGCGAAGCCGGTGGCACGCCGCTTTCCGTATCAGCTACGGTACCCCCGCATGGATACCTCCCCTCCCCTTTTGGGCGACGCCGACCTGCCCGGCCCCATTTGTTTGAATCGTTTGCATTCCCTAGGCGTGGTATGCAAACTTGACAACGACAACGCCTACTCGTATCACGATTCGCGCACGCTGTACGGCCGCGCCAGCATCATCTCAACGCTGATGCCGAGTCGTTCCGTGGCGTGCGCCGGCACCGCTGCGTGGGTGTGGTTGGGTGGCATGTTTCCCAACACGATCGACATCATTTCAAAAGCGCATTACCGAACGGCGAGGTACGGTCGCAAAGTCAGCGTTTTCAACCGACAGGCGCCCGACGAACATGTCACCGACGTCGGCCCGATCACCGTCACCACGCCCACACGCACCGCATGCGACCTTGCCATGAACTGCACGCCGGAAACGCAGTCGCCGGTCACGGAAATCGTATGCATGCTCATGCAGGAATTCCGGTTCCGCCCCGACGATTGCCTGCAGGTCATGCAGGAGGCCACCCATATTCGCAACGCGCCACGGGCACGCCAGTTTTTCCGGACGATTGACGGAAAGCAGTGACGGATATGCGTGAATCGCAACGGCCGTCGGAAAAACCACGGCAGACGAGACAGACGGGACAGACACGGCAAGCGTCTGCACAGTCGCGGCGCACGGCAAGCAAGAGATATGAAGAGCGCGCGAAACGTAGCAAACGTCATGGGCAACGACATGAACAGCATGGACACCACGGCAAACGCCACGAACGACGTCGCGCGCCGCCGAAATATCAGCCGCACGCGCGGCAGCGGGCATTGGTCGAACCGCCTGCGCCGCCGATCGAATTGACGCCGTTGGTGGCGTGCAGCGCCGACACCGCGCAAGATGTGCTGTGGCATATCGCGGAATATGCGCCGCGATTGCGCAAGTGGCTGGTCGCCAATCCTTCGGCGACGCCTGCAATGCTGGAATATCTTGCGCAGGTCGGCGGGCCGGGTGTGCCCGAAGCGCTGCGGATATTGCTGAAATCGTTGGAAATGAACGGTTCCGGAAGCGATCAGCCCTTCATCGCAAGCACGGCATTGTAGACCTGCTTGCGATTGGCGAGCGAGCCGTCAGACAGCGGATGTTCGGCGACAACCTGTGAAATCGCGTCCTTGATACGCAGGTTGTCTTCCTGCGCGCGGTCGACTGACAGCACCGCCAGATCCTCGATGGACAGCGTTGCAGGCGCGGCAGCGTCGGCCTCCTCCTCGGAAGCGCCGGCGATGACGAGCACCATTTCGCCACGCGGCGGATCGTCGACGACGCTTTGGCGGATTTCGGCGATGGTTCCGCGGCGGATCTGCTCGTAATCCTTGGTCAGCTCGCGGCACAACGCCATTTTGCGATTCGGCCCGAACACGTCAAGCAGGTCCGCCATGGACTCGTCGATGCGATGCAGGTTTCGTAGAAGACGATGGTGCGACGTTCCGATTTGAGCGCGCGCAGATGCTGCACACGTTCGCTGTGCTTGCGCGGCAGGAAGCCTTCGTAGCAGAAGCGGTCGGTCGGCAGGCCGGACAGGCACAGCGCGTCGAGTACGGCGGAGGGGCCGGGCGCGCAGGTGACGGGCAGGCCGCGTTCGATGGCGCGGCGGACGATCGCCAGTCCCGGATCGTTGATGGTGGGCATGCCCGCGTCGGATACGACGAGCACGGTGGCGCCTTGTTCGACCTGGTCGAGCAGGCCGTCGGCCTTGTCGCGTTCGTTGTGGTCGTGGTAGGCGATGACGCGGCCGGGCACGCGGATGCCGAGGCGGTTCGCGAGCGCGTATAGGCGGCGCGTATCCTCGGCTGCCACGATGTCGGCGCCTTCCATGAGGGCGATCAGGCGGGCGGACGCGTCTCCGGTGTTGCCGATTGGCGTGGCCGCGAGCACGACCGTTCCGCGCGGAATGTTGACGTCGGCGACCAGTCCGTCGAGCCCGAATTCGGCACGTTCCGTGGCTTGTGCGGTTTCCTCGGTGGTTTCAACGTTTTCTTCGTCCGACCGTTCACTCAAGTTCTCCATATTTTCCAGTATCGCCCACAGCGTCCCCAAGCTTGCGTCGTTTCCGGCAGACAATCGCACGCACTTCTGCCCGAAGCCACGCAAACCGGTCACCTTCCGACGCAACCAGCAGACAATCGCAATTGCTTCTTCCCGAAGCGTCGCAAACAAGGCGACAGCAGCAACAACCACAAGATTGACGATTTGTGCAGATTTGCCACCCGTCGTCGCACTGCGGCGCACACTGCATAGACCCGTTGGTAGTCTGTGATTGGTTCGCAACGGCACATTCGTTGCGCACGATGGAAAAGCAAGCCACACGAACCGACCCCGCGCAACCGCGCAAAAACACACAGAGAGACCCATGAATATCATCAATTTCTTCGTCAACCTCATCAAGGACCCCCGTACCGCGATCGCCAGCTGGATCGCGATGGGCGTCGCCCCGACCCTCGGCTTCATCTTCCTCATCGTCTTCATCGAGACCGGTGTGGTCTTCTTCCCGTTCCTGCCGGGCGATTCCCTGCTGTTCGCGGCCGGCTTCTTCGCCGCGCCCGACGCGAAGACCGGCGTGTCCGCGCTGCCGCTGTTCGCGCTACTGCCGGTGGTCTGGTGCGCGCCGATCATCGGCGACCAGTGCAATTACTGGATCGGCCACTTCTTCGGCCGTCGCATCCTCGAATCCGGCAAGGTCAAGGCCATGACTCCGGAGCGCATCGAGAAGACTGAGAAGATGATCGAGAAGTGGGGTCCGCTGGCCGTGTTCCTGGGCCGTTTCTTCCCGTTCATCCGCACGTTCATGCCGTTCATCTCCGGCATTTCCGGCATGCGCTGGAGCCGCTTCACGCCGTTCTCCGTGCTCGGCGGCCTGTGCTGGTCCACGCTGTTCACGCTGCTCGGCTATTTCTTCGGCGGCATTCCGGCGCTCAAAGGCCAAGTTCGGCAAGAAGAAGCCGGCTGCCGAGGACACTGCGGAAACCGCCGACGCCGAATAAGCAGCGTTCAATCGTCGTAAAAATATCGGCGAATACAACGCAAGCACAACACGCGGAGTGTGGAATTGCATTTTTCCACACTCCGTACTAATATTTCGAGAGTTGTCTTGCTAAACAAGGTGACGCACATGGGGCTGTAGCTCAGTTGGTAGAGCGCTTCGTTCGCATCGAAGAGGTCGCGGTTTCGACTACCGTCAGCTCCACTAAGCCCGCTGCATTCATTCCACCGCAGCGGGCTTTTTCTTTTGTTTTCCGCCGTTTCCGGTATTTCTTGCGATTCCCATACGCACTTTCCAGCGCTCTTCGCACCGTGCATACGCCCGTCCGCACGCACGCACCGCGCCGTCCGCACCGGCCACGCAAACGCAATCCAGCCGAATCGCCATACATGCCGACTTCTAAAAAGCCATTTAACGGGGTCATTTTCGCGATTTTTACGATTTTAACCCCGTTAAAATCGCATTTTTCGCAAAACCCGTACGATAGTCCACGTCAAACAGTCCACACAAACCCAAAAATACGTTAAACTAGCGTTTTAACGGGGTCATTTTTGCAATTTTCGCAATTTTGACCCCGTTAAACCACATCTCAGGGATTATCGGTATCTAAAAAGTCACAAGGAGCACCACATGAGCACCTATCGCAGAGAGCACTATTTGGCCAAGCTCCGTCCTTTCTACAACGATTCCGGTCTCATCAAAGTAATCACCGGCATCCGCAGATGCGGCAAATCCAGCCTGCTCATCACAGTTCTCAACGAGCTCTTTGAGCAGGGAATCCCTGAAACCAATCTCATCTACCTCAACCTCGATCGCCGCGAATACCGCAACGTAACCACTCCGGACCAACTCGATCAACTCATCGAACAAGCCATGTCGAATGCCTACGGTGCAGGACTGCGTTATCTGTTCATCGATGAAGTACAGAACGTGAAAGGCTTCGAAACCGTCATCAACGGCTGGCGGGAGGAAGGTAATTGCTCCATTTTCATCACTGGCTCAAATTCCTATCTGCTGTCCGGAGAGCTTGCCACGAAACTTACCGGCCGCTATATCAAGCTGGAAATGTTCACCCTTTCCTTTCAGGAATACCTCGGCATGCGGAATTTCCTAAACAAACCGGAAATTCCGGTATCGCAAGCCTTCCGCGACTATCTCACATACGGCGGGTTCCCGAAATCGCTGGAATATGACGATCCCGACGAAAAAGCCGCATATATTCAAGACGTCATCGGGCAGATCTTCAACAAGGACATCACCGCCCACAAAAAAGTACGCAATCGCGATACTTTCACCCGTGTGCAGGACTATCTCATCAATAATTTCGCAGCGCCCACAAATCTTTCCGGCATTATCGCGTATCTGAAACACAGCGAAGGCATCAGCATCAAACGCGAAACGCTTTCCAGCTACGTCCGTCTGCTGGAAAGCGCCAAAATCCTCTACAAGTGTCCTCGCTTCGATCTGAAATCCCGCAAGTCGCTCAGGGGCGGGGAAAAATACTATCTTGCCGATCCCGGTATCCGGTTCGCCCGTAATACCGATACGCGAGTCAGCTACGGTCCGTCACTGGAGAACGCGCTATATACGCATCTGCGGTCGAAAGGCTATGACGTCAGCGTCGGCACCATCGGCAAACTTGAATGTGACTTCATTGTCCGAAAGCGCAACCAGTACGCCTATATCCAAGTGTCTATGAGCGTTCAGGATCCGCAGGTCGAGGAACGCGAATATCGCCCGTTCAGCAAATTGGCGGACGGGTATCCGAAATACCTGTTCACATTGGATCCGCTACCATTGCAGCGCGACGGCGTACGTCACCTCAATCTCATGGAATTTCTGCAAAACGACGGCGATATCGACTTCGATTAAACATTAATAATGGCGATTATGTCGTGTGGCGCGCCGGTTGTGCAGACGCACCACACGCATTGTGGAGGCGTCAGGCGTTGCGGCTACGTACGTAGGCGTCGAGCGTGGCGGCGGTGATGCCATCGTAGCCGTTGATTGAGGCGAATTGCGGGCCGTTGGAATTGTCGATGCGCATGAAGCCGGTCTGGCCAAGCGTGGTGGCACCGGATGCGGCCGCGGAGCGCAGGCCGGACATGGAATCCTCCACCGCGATGCAATACTTCATGTCTTCGGGCGCGATGCCAAGCTTGCGGCCCGCCGCAAGATACGGTGCGGGCGACGGCTTCTTCTCGACATCGTCATCGCCGCACACGTAACCGGCGAACGTGCCGTCCAGCGCCTGCGCGATCAGGTTTTCCGCCAGATGACGCGGCGATGTGGTGACAAGCATCGACGGCACGCCCGCCTCCTTCAGCGACAGCAGCACGTCTTCGACGCCATCGATCCACGGAATGCGTTCGAATTCCTTCTGCGCAACATAATCGATCATGCCCTTGCCGATTTCTTCGATCGACAGCTTGCAGCCGTGCTCCACCATGCGGCGGGCCACGTCCGGAACCGGCGTTCCGGAACCCTGCCAAGCGAGGTCCTCATCCCAGTATCCGCCGTGGTCGGCTGCGATTTTCAGCTCGCCTTCGTGCCAATACGGTTCGGAATCGATCAACGTGCCGTCCATGTCCCAGAACACGGCTTTGAGCATCAGCTTCGAAACTTCCTGGGCGCCGTTCTGGATACCGTTGTTCAGCTCGGTCATTACGTTTCCTCGCAATCGTTACGCTTCGTTCTCCGATAGCTACATTCTTCGTCAGCTACGACCATTTCAGCAGAGCGGCACGACGGAAGCGCTTCAGCGCGCAGAAAAAAACAGGACGGTTCCATCAAGCCGGTCCGCCAATCGGTTCATACCAATCGGCTCGCACCAATCGGTTCACGCAAACCGACTCATGCACAAGCCAATTCGCGCAAGCCAACGCAGCAACCAACCCATAGCAACGGAGGCACTTGGAAATCCCCCAAGTGCCTCCGCAACGAACAACGCATCCGACGAAATCGGTCGGCCGCAATCGCAGCAATCCGTCATAGACCCCTTTTAGACGAATCGCAAGACTTGCGTGCGACTACTCCTGAGCCTCCTGCTCCTGAGCGGCCTTCTCGGCATTCTCCGCCTTCCAGCGGGCGATGCAACGCTCGACGCGCTTGTAGCCGATGATCTTCGGATCCAAGCCGGCCTCGCGGAAAATCGCGGCAGGCGAGCCACCCTCGGCATACCTGCGCATGCAGTCGTCACGGAATTCCTTGGAATAGCAAATTCGATACTGAGTGACTGATTCCACAGCATCGAGAGACCCCAGGTATTTGCGGGTCTTTGCGGTGAACGCAACTCTTGGCACTGTACGCTCCTAACCTTTCTGTATCCACCGCATGCCCTCCCCCGATTCTTCGCGGAAATAAGCAGTCATATTTCATCGAAGCTGTGGGCCAGCCGGAAGAAATACGAACTTCAACGCGGATACGTAATATTATTCCTCACAATAGAGACATCATTGCGAGACAGATGCGGCGTTATGAGTAGTTGCATACCAAAAATCGGGCATACCCCCGCGATATATGCCCGATTTTGCTGTTTTTTTAGATTTTTTTTAGGGTTTTCCAGCGCTTTTCAGGAAAGTCAGCGAATGGGCTGTCAGCGAATTCCCCAAACTACCACTGACCTGGAGCCCATATCGTCCCCCTCTTCCGCACGTTCCGCCCGTACGGATTCGCGCGACGGAAGCTGCCGTGCATCGGCTCGCAGCTGCCTGCGCCACATGCGCGCGCGCTGGGACCGCTCGACTTCCACGATGCCACCGTCCGCGTCCGCGGCGAACACGCTGGAACCGGCCGGCTTGCGCAGCCGCTCCACTTGGCGGCGCAGCTCGCGGTTCTCTTCCTCAAGTTCGAGGATGCGCGTGATTCCAGCCAGGTTGATGCCCTCCTCCTGGCTGAGTTGCTGCGCTTGCGCGAGGCGGGAGATGTCGCGCAGCGAATAGCGTCGCGCGCCACCTTCCGTACGTTGCGGTACGACCAAGCCAAGGCGATCATACTGGCGCAGCGTCTGCGGATGCACGTTGGCGAGCTCGCCGGCCGCACCGACCGAGAAGACGGGCAGCTCGATGTCGAAACCGACTTCGGCGGCACCGTCCAGGTCGGCCCGGCCGGCCACGATCGCCATGGCGCACATTTCATACAGCCGCTTGATCTGCCGTGCGGCGCGCGCTTGGGAGGCTTGGGAAGTCCGCGATGAGCGTGCCATGGCGGTCAGCGCTCCCGAACGAGCTCGTCGGCGAAGTCACCGCACGCCTTGTCGAATTCCTTCGCGGCATGCTTGGCAACGAGGTTCGGATGCTCCGGAACGCGGATCTCCACACGGCCGACCAAATCGCCGTTCTCGTGCGGATTGGCCACGCCCTTGCCTGCGATGCGCACTTCCGCGCCGCTGGACGAGCCGGCAGGCACTTTGAAGGCGATTTCGTTTCCGTCGATATCCGTGGCCGTCACTTTCGCGCCGTTCACGGCTTGGCTGACGGTGATGGGCAGCGGCATGATGATGTCACGTCCGCGCAGGGTGAATTTCGGGTCTTCGGCGACGGTGATATGCAGGTACAGATCGCCGTTTTTGCCGCCATTGCGGCCCGGCTTGCCCTTACCGGTGAGACGGATCTTCTGCCCGTCGCGCACGCCGGCGGGGATGTGCGTCTTGAACTTCTTGCCGTCCGCGGACAGCGAAACCGTGGCTCCCTTGACGGCCTGGCGGAAGGTCAGGCGGATCTTGGAGTTGCGGTCCTCGCCGTTTTCCGGCTGCGGCTGCTCGTAATCGTCAGCGCCGTAGCGTTCGTAGACGGAGCCTGCGCCCGGGCCGCCCGCACCGCCGCCGAACATCGAGAAGATGTCGTTGAGGTTCGGATTGCCGCCGCCATTGGTCTGGAAGCGGATACGCGAGCCATTGCCGCCCATGCCTGCGCCGCCGCCGAACATCGAGCCGAAGATGTCGGAGAACGCGCCCGCGTCGAAGCCGCCCTGGCCGGAACCGCCGGCGAAACGCGCGCCGCCCATGCCGAACTGGCGGATCGCATCGTATTTCTGACGATTCTCCTTGTTGCTCAGCACGTCGTACGCTTCGGAGATGTCCTTGAACTTCTCCTCCGCTTCCTTGGTCTTGTTCAGGTCGGGATGGTATTTGCGCGCCAGCTTGCGGTACGCTTTGGTGATTTCGGCGTCGGTGGCGTCTTTGGAGACACCGAGGACCTTATAGAAATCCTTGCTCAGCCATTCATTCTCAGCCATGATGTGCCTCCTTTCGTGAGGTTTTCATGCAGTAAAAAGTACAGTTTTTCAAACTTTCAAACAGTTGTCGTTGAACCGTTGTTTCAGGTAATCGAAGGCCCCTCGTTTTTCAGAGGGGCCCGATTACTCGTCACATGCGTTTCGCGCGGATACGCGGATTGTGCGAATGCGCGATCAGTTCTGCGGAGAAGCCACGACCACACGGGCCGCGCGGATCACGCGGTCGCCGATGCGGTAGCCGGCTTCCACCACGGTGTCGACGGTTTCCTTCTCGGCATTCGGATCCGGCTTGTGCAGGATCGCGTCATGCTTCGTCGGGTCGAAATCCTCGCCCTTTTCGCCGAACTTCTCAACGCCGAACTTCTCAAACGCCTTGTCGATCTTGTTGGCGACGGCCTTGAACGAATCGTCCATTTCGCTGTGTTCGCGAATGCGGTCGATGTCGTCGAGGGCCGGCAGCAGGGCGGTCAGCACGTCGATGATGCCGTGCTGACGGAAGCGTTCCTGCTCCTTCTGCGCGCGGTTGCGGAAGTTGATGAACTCCGCACGTTCGCGCTGCAGCGCCTCCAGATATTCGGCGGCTTCCTTCTTGGCCTGGCCAAGGGGGGTCAGCGTATCGTCGGCCTTGCCGTCGGCAGCGTCTGCCTTGTCAGCACCGTCAGCGGCAGCGGAATCGCCATTTTCTTGCGATTGCGCGGCAGCCGGCTGAGCTGCACCTTCCTGCGTTGCGCCAGCGGCGGCAGCGGCGGAATCGGCGGAAGCGCCGTCAGCAGCGGAAGCGGCGGCCGGGGCGGCCTGCCCGGACAGGTCATCCATGTCGGGCAGGTCGTTCAGGTACTCGTCCTTGTTGAAATCGGACATGATTACTTGTTGTCCTTGTCGTCATCGTCCACGACTTCGGCGTCAACCACGTCGTCGTCGGAGCCGTTGGAAGCGGAGCCAGCAGCGCCTGCGCCAGCAGCGCCGGCCGCACCGGCGGCGTCGGCGGCACCCTGCTGTGCGTAGAGGGCCTGGCCGATCTTCTGGGCGGAGGTCATCAGCTCGCTCTGGGCGGACTTGATCTTCTCAATGTCCTCACCCTTCAGGGCTTCCTTGAGCTCGTTGACCTTGTCGGTGACTTCCTTGGCCACATCGTCGGAGAGCTTGTCCTTGTTGTCATTGACGAGCTTCTCGGTCTGATAGGCGAAGGACTCGGCCTGGTTGCGGGTCTCGGCGTCTTCCTTACGCTTCTTGTCCTCGGCCTCGTGGGCTTCGGCTTCCTTGACCATGCGGTCGATCTCGTCCTTCGGCAGGCCGGAACCACCGGTGATGGTCATGGACTGTTCCTTGCCGGTGCCCTTGTCCTTGGCGGACACGTGCACGATGCCGTTGGCGTCGATGTCGAAGGTGACTTCGATCTGCGGGACGCCACGCGGAGCCGGAGCGATGCCGGTCAGCTCGAAGGTGCCCAGCGGCTTGTTGTCGCGAGCGAACTCACGCTCGCCCTGGTAGACCTGGATGAGCACGGACGGCTGGTTGTCTTCAGCGGTGGAGAAGACTTCGGAACGCTTCGTCGGGATGGCGGTGTTGCGCTCGATCAGCTTGGTCATGATGCCACCCTTGGTTTCGATGCCGAGGGACAGCGGGGTCACGTCGATAAGCAGGACGTCCTTACGGTCGCCCTTGATGACGCCGGACTGCACGGCTGCGCCGACGGCCACGACTTCATCCGGGTTCACGGACTGGTTGGCTTCCTTACCGCCGGTGAGCTCCTTGACGAGCTCCTTGACGGCCGGCATACGGGTGGAGCCACCGACGAGGACCACGTGGTCGATGTCGGAGACGCTGATGCCAGCGTCGCGCAGCACGTTGTTGAACGGGGTGCGGCAGCGGCCCAGCAGGTCGGAGGTCATTTCCTCGAAGTGGGCACGGGTCAGGGTCTCGTCCAGGTGCACCGGGGTGCCGTCAGGGGTCATGGCCAGGTACTGCATGGAGATGGAGGTGCTGGTGGAGCTGGACAGTTCCTTCTTGGCCTGCTCGGCGGCTTCCTTCAGACGCTGCAGGGCGATCTTGTCCTTGCTCAGGTCAACGCCGTACTTGTTCTTGACTTCGCCGACGAGCCAGTCGATGATCTTCTGGTCCCAATCGTCGCCGCCCAGGTGGTTGTCGCCGTTGGTGGCCTGCACCTGGATGGTGGAGAAGCCGTCGTCGTCCTTGCCGATTTCCAGCAGGGACACATCGAAGGTGCCGCCACCGAGATCGAAGACCAGGATGCGCTCGTCTTCCTTGCCCTTTTCAAGGCCGTAGGCCAGTGCAGCTGCGGTCGGCTCGTTGATGATACGCAGGACGTTCAGGCCCGCGATGGTGCCGGCGTCCTTGGTGGCCTGACGCTGGGCGTCGTTGAAGTATGCCGGGCAGGTGATCACGGCGTCGGTGACCGGTTCGCCAAGGTAGGCTTCGGCGTCGCGCTTCAGCTTCATCAGGACCTGGGCGGAAATCTCCTGCGGGGTCCACTTCTTGCCGTCGATCTCAACGGTCCAGTCGGTGCCCATGTGGCGCTTGACGGAGCTGATGGTGCGGTCGACGTTGGTGACGGCCTGGCGCTTGGCGACTTCGCCGACCAGGATTTCGCCGGACTTGCTGAAAGCCACGACCGACGGTGTGGTGCGAGCGCCTTCGGCGTTCACGATAACGGTGGGCTGGCCACCTTCAAGAGTTGCGATGCAGGAATTGGTAGTACCCAGATCGATGCCAACTGCGCGTCCCATAACTTGTCTCCTTTGTAGATAGGTTCGCTATGCGTTTTCTGTTCTGTTCGTTCTTTCGCCCGAGTTTCGGTTTGCCGTCTCTCGAACTTTCCAAAACTTGAGCCTACACCACTCAACTTTGAATCGCAAGCGATTATTCCCAAATCTACAAAAAAGTTGAGCTCTCTTCGCTCAACTTTTTGCCGGGTGCAATCTTAAGCGCAATCTCAGGACACGATTTCAAGGTTCGATCGTCATCGAAAGCAATCGAAAAACGCAGATAAAATCCGGACCACACTGTGATGTGTGCGATCCGGATCCAATCTGCGATCTTCAGATCACTTCAGATTTTCAGCGGCTGATCTTGGCGGTCTTGACACGCACGCCGGAGACCGGAGTGGAGCTGTCGGAAGCGGAGACCACGTTGCCGGACTTGTCCTTGAGCTCGTAGGAAAGCACTGCATCGCCGTTGAATCCGGTGGATTCGGCCACATACTTGCCATCGGCGAGCCTGACTTCGTCTTGGCGTTGCCGTTGCCGATGGCTGCAATGCGCCGAGCGTCGCTACGGATGCGACCGCTGCGATTGCGCCCTTCAAAGCTTTGTGCTTGCCCATGTTTCTCCTTTCTTCAGTCTGCGCTGTATTGCAATCTCCACGCTAGGTTTCGTAAACCAACTTCCGAGACGTTTTAGACGAACGAAACGTGAACTCTCGTCTTCACAAAGTGAATACTTATCTCAAACCCTCTTTCCGTCAACCGTCATCCCCAATATCCCCTCAAGGCTGAATCATGACTCGTGCTTTTGCTGCATGATGTGCAAACGGTCAGGCGGAGGTGCGGCAAGTCAGGCGGAGACTTGGCCGGTATGAGCGGAGCGGGTGGCTTTCACGGCCACAAACATGGACCGCACCAGCAGCACGCACAGGTAGCAGGCGAACAGAATCGAGCCGACGCGGGGCGAGACTGCGCCCGCTATCCACGTACCAAATGGCGCGGTAACGGCAGCCACCAAGCCAATAATCAGCGCGGCCTTTACATGCACCAGCCTTCGTTTCAGGTTTGCCACGCTTGTGGTAATCGAGTTCGGAAACATGGCCAGCAGCGACGTGCCTCGCGCAATCAGATCGGAAGCGCCGAACAGCATCGATATTGCGGGCACAGCGAGCGCCCCGCCTCCAATTCCCAGCAGTCCCGCCAAGATGCCAATCACCACGCCCAGCAGCACCAGGCAAACTCCGGTCAGCGCACTCATCGCAATGTGCTGATCTCGCGACGGCACAAAAACTAATCTGATTGAACACCACAAACACGAGGAACACTACGAAAATCCATCGCAATACGAGTTCCGGCAATCGCGAAAGCAGCCAACTGCCAATCTGCCCGCCTACAAACATGCCGCAAAACAGCAGCAGCGCGGCGAGCCAGTCCACGTTGCCACAAGTCGCGTAAGAAATGACGCCGGAAATCGAGGTTGGTACGATCGCAAGCATTGACGTCGCTGCCGCATTACGTTGCGTCAGTCCGAGCCATACCAGCGCGGGCACAATCACCGTGCCGCCACCAATGCCGAACATGCCGGATAATAGCCCCACTGCCACGCCGACGATCACCAGCACTACAATGCCTCGCGCAGATTCGTCGAGCCCCACAGGATCTGCACCAAATAGCCGATTCGCTTTCTTGCTGAACCGCTCACTCACCTGCCCGCTCGGTTGCGCATTCATCTGCCCGCTATCTTCAGCGCGTTCAACACTTTCAGCATTCGAAATATTGGAAATATCCGATTTCTTCATCTCTCCCCTACCATCGCACTTCTTCCTTCTTGCGATAGTTGCGATAGTACATTCCCGCACATTTCAGCACCGCAAACCCGGCACATTGCGAGAAAGCAAGAAGAGAAAAAGCCCCCTCCCATGCCAAGATTTGCCCAACGTTACATGCACCCGTTTGCACGCGCACATTGCTTCGGATTCGGTATGCGATGCCCGCGCATGAGCAGCCTGCGCGAGTTCACCCTACCCCCCCCCAGCCCACAACCGTACGGCCGTACTTTTTCCAGCCATACCGGCAAAAGTCATATTATGGCACACACTTTTCCGGTCATACTAGTAAAAGTCGTATCTCAGAGCACACTTTTTAAAGGTATACTAGTGAAAGTCGCATTAGAATACATACTTTTCCGGATACACTAGCAAAAGTTGAACATCATGAAAACTTAAACCCAGGCCGCAGTACCTCAGCAAACTCGTCGCGGCGCAAGACAACAGCCTCATCAAAGTCATCACGGGCATGCGCCGCTGCGGAAAATCATCACTACTCACACTCTTCCGACAGCATCTTCTGCAGCAGGGCATCGCCGAAGACCACATCATCATGATGAACCTGGAATCGTTCCAATACTCGTCATTCACCTTCGAAGACCTGCACAACGCGATCGCCGACCGTATGCAGCAAGACGACCACTATTATCTGCTGCTCGACGAGGTGCAACTGGTGGACAAGTGGGAGCGAGCCGTGAACGCGCTCCACACGGATGCCGACGTGGACATCACCATCACTGGATCGAACGCCTACCTGCTTTCCAGCCAGCTGGCAACGCTGCTTTCCGGCAGATACATGGAGATCAATGTATTTCCGCTTTCTTTCGCGGAATTCATGGCGTACGCCGATCTGACCGACGAGAACGCGGCTTTCGAAAGGTACACAAGATATGGAGGATTGCCGCCGGTCGTGAATCAAGGCACCGATCAAAACCTGGCATACACCGTGCTTTCCGGAATTTACGACACTATTTTGGTGCGAGATATTTCGCAATTTCTGCAAGTAAGAAATCCACTAGTTTTCAACGATGTCGCACGATATTTGGCAGATACCGCAGGATCTCCAGTCTCAACTTCGAAGATAGAAAATCGATTGAGAAGCGCGCATCGACCAGCTTCAAATGAGACCATCGAACGATATATTAGTGGACTTCTCAATGCTTTTCTTTTCTACAATGCGCAACGAATTAACGTTAAAGGTGGCGCATATTTACAAGGATTAGCTAAGTATTATCCAGCAGATTTAGGAATTCGCAATATGCTGCTCGGATATTCCATAGAAGATTTCGGATTTCTTCTGAAAAATGCCGTACATAATGAGCTTAAGATTCGCGGATATCAGATTCGCGTCGGGAAAATCGGTAAAGCTGAAATTGATTTTGTTGCGACTCGGAAACATGCAGATCTTACGGAAGAGAAACTATATATCCAGGTGAGCGCCAGCATATTGGACGAGCACACTCGCGAGCGCGAACTGTCACCACTGCTGAATGCACGCGATTTGTCTGCGAAAAGAATGGTGCTGACGCTAGATCGTTTCGGACTCGGCAAAAGCGACGGCGTGACCGTTGCCAACGCAATCGACTGGATGCTCGGAAAGTAACGCCATTCCAAGACTTCCTTACGTTCACACAATTCAAGTCCTCCGTCTGCACAAGTCGGATTTGGGAGCGATTCCGGGGTGATGCAGACGCGGAACGGGATTCGCGCAGACGGCGACAACAGACAGCAGCGGGCTGCATATGCAAATACCCCTGCACTAGTACCGTGAATCAAAAATGGCAAGTACGAGGGTATTTGGAGCGACAACGCCCTTTCAATCTGTTTTTTATTATACTGCAAACGTTGTCAAAACCCATGCACCACGCAGGCTTATGCGTTCAGCACGTAATCCAGCAATCCCTCATAATCGGCGCCGGTAAACGAACGCACCGCATAGCTCGACGTTTCCGGATCATCTGCCGGCGAAATCTCCGTGCGGAAATACACGCCGTCAATGCCCGCGGTGCGAGCGCCAACAATATCGTTCTGCTCGTCATTGCCCACCATCAGCGCATGCTTGGCGGTCACGAATTCGCGGTCGAGCGCCAGCATGTACAAGTCGCGCGCGGGCTTGCGGATCTTCTCCTCGCTGGAGATGATCACATCGTCAAGCACGCCGGCAAGTCCCGTCATTTCCAGTTCGGCACGGGCGTAGCAGGATTGCGCGTTGCTCAGCAGCGCGGCCGCGACCCAGTCGACGTTGCCATTGTGCGCATAGGAAATCACACCGGAAATCGACGTCGGTACGATCGCCAGCATGGAGGTCGCCGCCGCATGGCGTTGCGACAGTCCGAGCCACACCAGTACGGGCACGATCACCGTACCGCCGCCGATGCCGAACATGCCTGACAGCACCCCCACCAACATGCCGACCACAATCAGCACGATGATGCTGCGCGCCGACCCATCAAGCGCCGTCTCCCCCGCTCGCGATTCCATCTTTTGCGATTCCGTTCGTACGGCATCCGCCCGATCTGCAGTTTCCCCTTCATCACACATGGCAGCTCCTTCCACGTCTTCCGCGCCCGATACTACCCACCTGCCGCGCGCAGTAATCAGCCGATTCCATAATTTTGCGATTTCGCCGCCGCAGCGCCCGGTTCACGCGCTTTCTCGCTTATAGATGGCGGATTCGCAGGATCGACGGATGGTATCTCGCTTATAGATGGCGGCCCCTTGCGGAAACAAGACATCTAGGGGGCATGCATGCTACCCTCTAACGACCTATTGCCCAAACCGACCCGCCACCTATAAGCGAGATACCACCGGACGCCCGGCCAAATCCGCCATCTATAAGCCAGATATCCAGCCAAAACCACGACCGCACGCCTACACCCACGCCTACACCGGCACACCCGCGCGCCTACACCCACGCAAGACCCATTGCACACACCCCCGTACGCACACGACCGCGCGCGGACCGGCAAAATCGCAAGTCATGAGCGAAAAGGGGCATCAAAAGCACCCAAAACAGCCCGAATCACACCCCCATCCACTCACAGACAAGCAAAACCAGCCCAACTCACAAGTCGTGAGCAAAAGGGGAGGCCACCCAACATCAAAACAGCCCGAAACATCCAGAATCGTACCCCCATCCGCTCACAACCGCGCCAAAACCGTCAAAATCGCAAGTCATGAGCAAAAGGGGCATCAAAAGCGTCCGAAACAGGCCGAATAATACCCCCCATCCGCTCACAACCCATGCTTCAGCACGATTCAGGCCATATGCGCACCGCAACAACACCCCTGCGCAACATCAGACATGCACACGCACGCAAACACAAGTACACACACTGAAACGCAACACGTACCACAAGCACACAAACACCACGCACCACATACCGAGCACGACCAGACGCACACCCCCGCACACCGGAGAAGCGATGTCACCGGCCTGCGGCGGCGCTAGGCTAGACACTACCCCCGAACACCAGACGAATGGCGCGCGCCGGCCCCGGCGCACAACCCGTGCCGCACAATCCAAGAGCGTCGCCATAGCCGCGCGAGCCCCACAAAAGCGCAGCCAGCCACAAACACGAGCAGTCCGATCACCGCAGCCGCCACGGCTGTCATTTCGCCCGGCTCGTCGTATTGCGTCTTGTCTGGCACTTTCGGATTCGGAATCCGGTGCCCGCGCACGAGCAGCCTGTGTGAGTTGACACCGTACGGCGTGCAGGTAATCAGCGTCGCGTACGGCCCCGGACCAATATTCAGTTTGCTGATTTCGCTCGGCAGCACCACTGAGATCTGGTCCACTTGGTACGTGTAGGTTTCGTCGAGCACGTGGAATGCGAACGTGTCGCCTTTTTGCAGCTCGTCCAGGCCGGTCAGCAACCGGGCGGACGGCAGGCCGGTGTGTCCGGAGACCACCGCGTGCGTGGTCGCTCCGCCTACGGGCAGCGATGTGCCGGCCAAATGTCCGGCGGCGATCTGCAGTACGCCGTCGCTGGTGCCGTGGTAGACGGGCAGTTTCACTTTGATGCGCGGGATGGTCACGTATCCCATGATGCCGGTGCCGGTCACGTCGAGCGTTTCATCATATTCGCGCTTCTGCGCGTCGGTCATGTGCCACCGATCGCCGTTCGCGGCGAGCCGTTCGTTGTATTCGTGCGCCGCTTTCAGCATGGCTTTGCGTTCGGCGCCGGACATGTCTTTGGTTTGTTCCACGTAGCCTGCTACGGCGTATGACTGGTGCATGCGGTTCCACCAGTCGCTGAATGTCGGATACGCGATGAGGCCCAGCGCGCCGATCATGGCGATTGCGGAAATGGCAATCATCACATTGAGCAGCGCATTCGATTTCTTATGCTTGGCAGCCGGTTTAACCTGCGCACCCGGTTTAACCTGCGCATCCAATTCGACTTGCGCAGCTGGCTTGGCGTCCGATTCATCCGTCACGTTATTTATGCTACGCCCGCTTCCGCAAAGCCGTCTTGGCAACGATCAGCAGCACCAAGCCCGCGCCCAAGATGGCCACGGCAATCCAAGCGGCCTGCTGCACGTCGGCGCCGGTGTGCGGCTGGTCCGGCGTGGTGGGTGGCGTGTGCGTGTTGGTGATTTCAGTGGAGTCGCCTTCCACATCGGAGATGGTGGTGTAGCCGTCGGGCACCGCCGCTTCGGAACCACGGTCCATTCGTGGCCCGCGTCGAGCGCTGTCCACGAATGCGTCCACTTGTTGGACTCGTCCAGTTTCACGTTTTCCACGGGCTCGCCGTCGCGCAGGAGTTTCACGGTGATGGATTCGGGGCGCTTGCCGTCGGAATTGTTCCGGTCATTCCAGATTTTGCGCACGGTGCGTTCCACGGTTTTCGGCGGTTGCGCCACACATTCGGTTTTCGGTTCGATACTCAGCACACGCGACCCGCCGGAGACGCCGTCTTCGGGCACTGCGACGAGCATGCTGCCGGAAGAGCACGTCCATGTCTGGTTCTTTCCGGAGGCGTTGGTGACCTTCACGTCAACGCTGTCGGACACGCCAAGTGCTAGCTGATTGACAGTCCGGTGGGTCAGATGCCCGGAGGTGTTGGTGACGCCGGTTGCCGTGGCGTCGGGTTTGTTCACCGCGATGAGTCCGGCGAGCGTGTTGGCCATGTCTCGCCACACTTGCGCGTCCTTGCCGGTCATCTCGACCAGTCGACGGGGTAGGCGGTGGAGTCGGTGAACGGTGCGACGGGTTCGAAGGTGGCGCCGCCGCCAGTTTGCCGGGATCTGCCCGATTTGTAGAGGTTGAAGCTGGCGTCCGAAATGGCGAAGTTGGTGAACTGCCGCCAGTTTCGGAGTCCGAGCTTTGGCGCTGGTAAGAAATGGCGACGCTGCCGCTGGCAGAGTTCGGCTGTTGGCGCCGCGACGGCATCGCGAGTAGTGAATGCATTAGGCTGCCGCGGCGAATGCGCGATTGCGCAGCATGCGGCGATGACGCGGCTTTGCGGACGCGTTCCTTCATTGCTGACCTCTTCTGTGGATTGAAAGCAAGCATGTTTGATTCGCCTCAACGAAAACCGGAAAAATATATGAGCCAGGCTGATACCAAGAAAAATTAGCAGCGTATGGGCGATTGAGGTGGTCCAGCCCAGTCATATGTGGGTTCAGTTATTATTTAATTTTAGTTTTAAATTATGTATTGCGACGTCTGCAAGCCGCTGCTGACTATGCGTCAACGCGGCTCACGGGTTTCGA
>VOFH01001664.1_pt1 | contig 26015 bp, 34 predicted proteins | sample 5384091 | NCBI WGS metagenome assembly VOFH01 (sample SAMN12384727, study PRJNA508395) | human gut metagenome | isolation source: healthy gut G | host: Homo sapiens
CGCCGCCGAAAAGGATGGTAAGCGTATATCCGAACCCTTTCCACACCATGTACCAAAAATCACCGTAGGCATCGCCCATGTCGTGCTCGGAAGGCATGTTTGGCATCGTGATACCGATTTTTTCAAGCAGATGGCAGCATTCCGTAGTGCGTATTGAGCAGCATCGACCACATGATGCTGACATAGTCATAGAACACACATGAGGGCAGGTAAAATACGGTTCTCCAAAGCATGCAGTTTGTATTGCGCAGCGCCAGCTTTATGAGCAGCAGCAACGCCACGATCATCTGGAGGGGCACCTCAAGCAGTGCGAAATAAAATGTATGAAACATGGCATACACGCTCATCTGAAACATTTTGATGTAGTTGGCAATTCCGGCGAACGAGATATTTTTCATATAAATATCAATATTCATCGGGCAGTCGATCGCTCCCGCCAGCGGTATAAATACAAATACGGTAAGTATGAGCAGGGAAGAGGCGCGATAAACGCATACCTTCACCTGATGCTCCATACAGTGTCTCTTTTTACTTTCATAATTTCCATCCTTTACGGCTTGCAGCTATTTTTTGCGTCAGTGATCCGTCAGACATCAGTCGGAGATCACCGCGTCCAGCGCGTCGAAGCCTCACACCACTCTGCGTCACGTCTGCCCGGATAAAATTTTCTCCATCATGGGTTTCATGACATCATTGTCAATCATGCTTCCGCATTCAGTCCCAGATGCCAGTCGTCAATCTCGGATGCCTTGGATACTGCACTTAAAAGATCTCGTTGTTCTGAATGTCCGCATCCTCAAGCACAAGTAAAAGACCATACCGGGAAGCCGTTCCGGTTCGACCACTCTTTAACACATCATCAGACAGCCAGTATGCCATAAATTTATACACTGCCTCTTTGGTCTGTTCATCGGCCCCTTCGTCAGCATGTAAAAGCATCCGCCCTCCGGGAGTACGCGCCGTCGCTTCCGCCAGGATCGCCGTGATTCCATAATTCAAACCAAGCTGTCAGCCGTTGATGTTCCATGGACCGCTGGTATACATTTGCAAGCTGGCCGGACTGGAACATCGTGTCCCGCATCCGCTGCGGTGAGTCCCTCCGGGGGATACCCCATCCTCCGTCGCAAGCTTCTGAATCCACTCCAGGGGTTTGCAATATTTTCTTCGGAATTTAAAGGTTCTGTGTTGCATCCTCATTGATGACATCTCCGCCGTTCGCCCACAGGTACTCGCAGTAATAACCGTAATCGGTCGGAAGTCCCAGTCCATACTGATTCTTAGACGGATCGGTGCAGGCGATCGCCGCCTCGCGCAATTCATCGAGCGTGGTCGGCGGGTTCTCCGGATCAAGACCTGCCTCCGTGAAAGATCCTTGTTGTAATACAGATACTGCACATTGTACTGCATTGGTACGCCGTAGAGCGCATCGTCTATGTAGGGTTTTGCAAGTACATTTTCTAGAAATTACTCTTGTCAATACCCATCGTATCCCGAAATCGCTGATATCCTCGATCAGTCCATTCTCCTCATACTGATGAAGATACTCAATGCCCACCAGTACAAACGACGGTCCCGTCCCTGTCGATACCGCCGTCGCAAATTTGGTCTGCAAAGGTATCGTTGTCCATAATGTCCAATCTGTACCGTGATGTTGTCCGTATTGGTTTCATTGTAGTTGTCGATGATTTCACGCAACATCTCCGTCTGATCCGGTAAATGGTGCCCCACAGTCAATGTGATTCCTTCTCCCGCAGCACTTCCGCTGTCTTTTTCTGTCTTTGCTTCCTCTGTTGCCGTGCCTGCACTCCCCTGTGCATCCGCTGTCTGGCTGTCTGCTGCTGTGCTGCCGCACCCCTGCAAACATGGTCGCTGCCATTGTCATTGCCAGTAATCCCGCCATTGCTCTTCTTTTCATGTTATCCTCCATTCTGCAGACACTTTGTGTCGAGGCAACCCGCAGATGCAACCTCTGATTTGCACGGGCAATGAATCTGCACCCGTAACGTGTCTTCCATCTCGTTTGCTCTGCGATAAGGGCTCATTTTGTGGTGTCTGCCGCATCAAACAGCCCTGTGCAAAATGCAGTATCGTCCGCATTTTTGCACTACTTCCTCCCCATACATTGTTTTGTTGTGATTTTTCTGTTTTGCGTACGTGTACATTTTGTGTAAAAATATCGTCCGCGCATTTGCGGACGCGTGTACTCAACACACTATTTATTATAACAACAGCATAGTTTCTGTCAATTATATATTTTCATGTATTTGGTCTATAAATTTTGTGAAATATTACTGATACGGAACGCTCACAAATCGCCAGACACTTCTACGCTCCCCTGACATCCTCCCTCACCTCATAATACCCTGTGGATAATGACAGGCAGGACAAACCTTAGGCGCACTGGTTCCGACCACAATATGCCCGCAGTTCCGGCACTCCCACTTTCACACTGCTTTTCTCAAACACCGCCTGTGCCTGCACATCCTGCAGGGAGCCCGGTACCGCTCTTCATGCATTTTCTCAATCGCGCCAACCATGCGAAATCGCGCTGCAAGCGCCGCAAAGCCTTCCTGCTCCGCCGTTTTTTGCAAAGTTCTCATACATGTCTGTCCACTCATAGTTCTCCCCCGTGGGCTGCGGCATCGATTCTTTCCCGTATCGCCGATCAGTCCCAGTTCCTCGCCCCACATCTGCGCATGTGCGCGCTCGTTATCCGCCGTCTTCTCAAAAAATCGCGGCAATCTGCTCATAGCCTTCCTTTTTTGCGATCTCCGCAAAAAAAAGTATAGCTGTTTCTCGCCTGTGATTCCCCTGCAAACGCTGCTTTCAAATTCTTTTTCCGTCTGTGTTCCTGCATACTTGTTCATAGAACCCTCCATTTTTTCACACGATCTCTCGCTCTAACTCTTTGTTCCAACTTCTGGCTTCAGCTTTTTGCTTCTGTCTTTACTCCAACTTCTGGCTTCAGCTTTTTGCTCGACTTTACTCCAACTTTTGGCTTCAGCTTTTTTGCTCCTGCTTTTGCCTCAACCTTTCATTCCTGCCTGTTGTTCCTGCCTGCTGTTCTTGCCTTTTGCCTTATTGCGCTTAGTATGCCCGATCCGTCGAAATTTATTTATCCTGCCGGCAAACTTTTGACGGCTTTTTTCTATTCCCACAAACCTGTTCTTCAAATATTTGGGGTCTTCCTGCTCTGCATAGCAAGTGCGGGTCTGACACGGCTTTTTTTTTTTTCTCTCTCAGACCCGCAATAGCATATTTTTTTGCGTTATGTAAACTTATTTTCTCCTGCTGGTCTGATTCGTGAAAATCAACTTTCCAGACCCGTTTTTTCTGCTTTTTCGGGTCTGGCACAGCTTTTTTCTTCCTCCTAGACCCGCAAGAGCCTGATTTTTCGTTTCTTTTTCCCTCTTGCAATGACATTTTCGATCCCTGCAAGTCTTTTTTCCTTCTGTAGACCCGCAGTAGACTGACAAGTTCTCCTCCGTACTTCCATTGACCCGAAAAACGCCAAAAACAGGTCATCTATCAAACTGGAAAAAATTGCATCCGATAGACTGAAAAAATTGCACCTGGCAGGCAGAAACAGCCGGCGCAGAATGCGCCGGCTGTCCGTACATTTCCCTTTTCAAAGTTTTATTTTTTCTGCAGACTTTCTTTCTGCACTGTGGCTGTCTGCACTGCCGCCACGGCAAGTCCCCGAAACGATCCGCTATCCCGATCCGCTCACTCCCTAAGACCAGCACTTTGCATTGAAAAGCTACCATGCCAAGTCCAAAACGATCCACTATCCCGATCCGGGCTCACTCCCTAAGATCAGCGCTTCACATTGAAGGCCGCCATGCCGGGATATACCGCAGCATCGCCCGCCTCCTCCTCGATGCGCAGAAGTTTGGTTGTATTTTTGCCACCCGCTCGCTCCGGCTGGGGGCGCCGGTCTTGATCTGGCAGGTGTTCAGCGCCACCGCCAGGTCGGCGATCGTCGTGTCCTCCGTCTCGCCCGAGCGGTGAGAGGAAATTGCCGCATAGCCTGCCTTATGTGCCATCTTGATTGCCTCCAGTGTCTCTGACACAGAGCCGACCTGATTTAATTTAATCAGGATTGCATTTCCGCAGCCACTGTCAATTCCCTTCTTGAGACGCTCGGTGTTCGTTACAAAAGATCGTCGCCGACAAGCCTGCACCTTATCGCCCAGCTCTCCTTCGTCGCCTTCTGCCATCCTTCCCAGTCCTCCTCATCCAACGCATCCTCGATGGAAATAATCGGATACTTCTCCACCAAATTTCTTCCAGTGCTCAATCAACTCCTCGGAAGTAAACTTTGTACCTGCCTTCGGCAATATGTACTCACCCTTCTTTGTGCCTTTCCACTCGGAGGACGCCGCATCCATGGCAATCATGAAATCTTTGCCCGGTTCATAGCTCGCATTTTTCACTGCCTGTAAATGTACTCGATCGCTTCCTCATCGCTGGCAAGATCCGCAAACCACCCTCATCGCCGACGGAGGTTGCAAGACCTTGGCTCTTTAACAGCGCTGCCAGTGCATGGAATACCTCTGCACACCAGCGGAGCGCTCTTTGAAGCTTGCCGCGCCGACCGGCATAATCATGAACTCCCTGCACATCCACCGTATTGGCTGCATGCGCGCCGCCATTTAAAATATTCATCATCGGAACCGGAAGTCTGTTGCCGGAGATTCCGCCAAGGAAACGGTACAGCGGGATATCCAGTGCGATCGCCGCCGCTCTTGCCGCTGCAATTGATACCGCAAGGATGGCGTTTGCGCCAAGCTTTGACTTGTCCTTTGTTCCATCTGCCGCGATCATTGCCGCATCCAGCGCGTAGATGTCGCTCGCATCCATGCCACAGATCGTATCGCTGATGATCGTATTGATACTTTCTACTGCCTTTGTGACACCCTTTCCAAGGTATCTCGCTTTATCTCCATCACGAAGCTCCAGTGCCTCAAACTCTCCCGTCGAGGCGCCTGACGGTGCCATGCCTCTTCCCACGGTGCCATCCGCAAGTGTGACCTCCGCCTCAACGGTAGGATTGCCTCTGGAATCCAGTATCTCTCTTCCGATTACCTTTTCAATCTCCAAAAATTCATGCTTCGTTCTCCTTCCATCTGATCATCTGATTCTCTGATCTTTTCAATCATCTGATTCTTTGATCCATCGGACTCCGGCTTCCGGAAAAACACACCGGAAGGCGTTCGTTACATAGGATGGAACGCGTCCTGGTGCAAGCCTGTTTTCCGGCAGGAAACGGATTCAGCAGGCCCGCACCTGTAAGAAGTCCTAAAATGATTTGCACTATAGTTAGTCACACCTAACTGTCGTCATTATAACGGTTGGCGAAAAAGATTGCAACCCCGGATGTTGATACTTTTTCTCATTGCGGATTCTCCGCCGGATAAGAACGCCCTTTCCCTTACTGCACCGCTATCCGCCGTCATCTTCATCTGACGGGTATTTTGGAAAAATACTTCAAGCTTTGCCAGCGATCCGACCAGCGACATCGAAAGCATCACCGCAAGCGCCGCCTGCGCCCCGGTAATGCTGACGCGGTCCGCCAGATACAGGCTGACCGGAAGCGTACTGCATCCTTCGCTCTTCGCCAGACACTGCATCTGCTCCTCATTCCGGTAAGTCTCCATCGTCCCTCTCCCTTTTCCTGTGTACGGCATGACTGCCCTCCTCGTCAGAACAGGAATACCATAACAAACAACAACTCATAAAATACGCCCTGCCCGGGATTCCTCATAAATAAAGCCCGGTTTCACACCTTCGCACCTATTCATCAAACGGAATACCCCAGACAGGGCGCTCTATCCAGACATCCTTTTTCTTACTTTTCATGACGGAATGCGGAAAAAAGTCCCTTCTTTTCATAAGGTTCTCTCGTCACAGTTCCCATCTCATAGCCGGTCTTGTCAATGACTTTAACTTTGCATCATCGATGTCCTGTTCGGTCAGAATGACAGTCTCCTTTGCATGGGAAGAGGTTACCTTCTTCACCGGAAACGCATTTCTCACTGCCTCATTCACATGTGCCTCGCACATTCCGCACTGCATGCCATCCACTTTTACCACAATTTTTTTCCATTGCTGTTCTTCCTCCGTATTACTTCTGTCTGCATATATCCCTCTATCGCTCCACCCATTCCTTCGGATGTACTGCAAGAAAGGCTCCTCATGCTGCATGTCCAGTTCATGCAGTACCGTGCGCAAATGCCTGTGATAACGCGCCCGGTATTTTTCTCCCATCTTTAAGGCATATAAAAATGTGGATCTCGGTGCCCGCCGGATCGATCGCATCCGGCAGCGGCGTAATCAGATCCGAATAAAACTGATTGCGCAGGCTCTCCTTTGTGATAAAGGAGAGATCCACACCGGTGCCGCGCATCATGCCGATAAACGCATCCACATATCCGTCTCCCGCCTTGCGCCACTTCTCCAGCTTACGGTTTAAAAACGGAAGCCGAAATGCCGGTCGTAAGAAACGGATAAATCATCGGCAGCATCAGGGCTGTCATCAGCTTCGCCGGCAGTTTTGCAGACTGATCCAGATCCGAAACCGCCGAGAATGCCATAATCCATATGAATCACTCCGCGTGCTGCCATAAGTCCAACGAATGACCCGCCGAGTGAGCAGCCGTACGCCGCACAGATTTTCCCGTCATAGTGTTCCTTAATATATTCCTCGATCTTCGCCGTCTCCTCGATCATCGTGGGAAACTGCGTCTGTTCCGTCTCGTCAAACCCGTCGTAAGAGACGCACGCCACCGAAATGTCTCCGCCAGCGGCTCGATCACCTTTCCAAAATTGCTGCGCCAGTAACAGCCGGTTCCGGCAAAAGCATGAGAACTGGCTTTCCCTGCTCTCCAACTTCATATACTTTCATCTGTTCCCACTCCTGTTTCTATGGTATATTTTTTTCGGAATCTTTTCTGGCGTTTTCATACCCAGCAGACACAAAGCCATCCGCCCGTTCTAATAAAGTGTCAGCCCAGCGCCACATCGAGCATCATCATGACGCTGAATCCCACCGCAAAAAATATCGTGCCGACATCCGGTGCTCTCCCGCGACATTTCAGGGATCAGTTCCTCCACAACAACATAGAGCATGGCTCCCGCCGCAAAACTGAGCAGATACGGCAGTGCCGGGACAATCAGTCCCGCCGCCAGGATCGTGAGAATCGCCCCGATCGGCTCCACAATCCCCGAGAGCACGCCTCCTAAGAATGCCTTCGGCTTTCGGTTCCCTCCGCCCGAAGCGGCATGGAAATAATCGCCCCCTCCGGGAAATTCTGAATCGCGATTCCAAGCGACAGCGCCATCGCGGCCGCCGCGGAAATCTGGGTGCTGCCCGCCAGATACCCCGCATACACAACGCCGACCGCCATGCCTTCCGGGATATTATGTAATGTGACGGCAAGCACGAGCATCGTCGTGCGCTTCAGCTGGCTCTTCGGTCCTCCGCACTCTGGCTGTTACGGTGCAGATGCGGGATGATATGGTCGAGCAGAAGAAGAAACAGGATCCCACACCAGAACCACTGCGACTGCCGGCACAAACTGCTCCATCGCCGGAATTCCAGATCGACGCCGCCCCATATCGACCCGTCGGCATACGCTGCAGCCGGTCTCCCATGCTCTTTTTCATAAAAAAACGCACGCCGGAATGTTCCAAGAAACGGTATCAATATTCCGTAAAATACACTCCAGTTCATTTGAGCCTCGACGCTTTTACGCCTTATTTTATCAATCACTTCCTATTTGTCAAGCCTCCGCCAGCCTGCAAAAAAATTTCCATGATAAAAAACGGACACTGGATCTTCTTCAGTGTCCTCCCATCATAACCTGCACATTCCTGGTACCCAGCGTCTTTTTGTCCGGTCCGCCGAAGATATCCATAATATCCGCCCCATCTCCCTTTTTCGCGTACTCAAAAATGCCTGCTGCTTCTGTTCCAGGTTCTCGCACCTTCCGCCGAAATCTCTTCCGCTTGATAACCCTCTCACATCCTCCACCGATATGTCCCATCTCAAGGGAAACGGTCCTGCATGTATTCGGTAACGCATCAGGAAAAAATACACCGCCTCAGGAAAGTATCCTGATACCCCAGTTTTGCAAGTTCCTGTTCCATGTATTTTTTCAGGCTTTTCTCTTCGGTATAAGAGCACAGCCGCTTTTTACCGGTTGAAAAACACTTGGATATTCAGGTATCCTGATCAGGCTCCCGGACCTGACATACCCTTACGGCTTTAAGCCTGCGATTAACGGCACTACACTGCACACTGCAGTCTCCATCTGCTGCAAAATGTCTCCACATCTTTTTCCATGATGCAAAAAATCATATACGACAGCGGGCATCCAGAATGTCCTCACCACTAAGCATAGACTGCTTTTGTGTCAAATTTTTGTAATAGAATCGCTCGTATTTTCCAAGCGCTGACATGCATAGTTCAACCTTACATCATTAAGATACTGATTGAAATTTCTATGAAAGATTTTGGAAAAGAGTCTGGATAAGACATATTTACTCACACCCAGGTCTTTTGCCATTTCTTCCAGAGATAACTTTTTCTTGAAATTTGCTGATATATAGGAAACTGTCTGGTAAATAAGATCATTGCTCCCCACACTACTCTTTTCTACCAAATTTAATTTTCCTATGCAGCGCGCAAACACAATTTGAAGATATGCCTGTGCAACAGTAATATCCGACTGTTCTGTCTCTAAAATTGCATTTATAACCCTATATACCTCTGATTCAACCTTTTCCGCTGTGATGATTGGGTATTCAGGAGCCATGGATTGCATGATATCTGCAAATTTGACTATCGTAAATGGCGATGCGATCAGATAAGTCGCTTTATTTACACCGGGTGTCAGTACCTGATAGTGATGAATAACATTTGGAAATACAAAGCCTATATCTCCTTTTTCCATATGGTAAAGCTCCTGTCCGACACCAAGCTCTAATGTTCCACTCGTTACACAAACGATCTCCAGTGCATTATGAAGATGTGGTTCAATATGTTTTGACTTTCTATTTATTGCTATAATCTCCTCTTTTGTGTCAACATATTTTAACTGCATGAAATACTCCCCTTTGCAACATTTGTCTATATCTTCTTTCGATTTGGCAAGCAATTCTTTTACACCTATCTTATAATCAACTTGTAAATAAAGAAAGGAGGAATTGCAAATGAGCAACCTAAAAAAATATCTGAATGACCTTTTAGTATTCTACACTGAATATTTTGAGCATCCTTACCATGTATAAATACTAAAAGGACTATTTTGTGAAAACTTAATATTTTCTTAAGGCCATTTCACAAAAATGAAGTGGTCCTTTTTTATTTTCAAAATACAGTTCAATCACTTTATATATAGAAAAAAGCACTGTCTCATCGAGCAATGACCAGACAACGCTTTCTCCTGTCAATTCTAATTTATGTCTAATGCATCTGTTACTTCATCTGCAGCAATTCCTTTTTCTGCTTTCAGTTTTTTATTTGCATCTTCAACATTCATTCTTGAAAGTGCAAACATAATCAATACATCAAAGATTAACGGAAGCCAAAGATACATGAACTGCATCATATCAAGTGCAGACTGTGGCTGAGTTGCATTTTTTCCGACATATCCACTGAGCTCAAGCATCCATCCAACAACAGCGGTTCCAATACCTCCACCGATTTTTACACCAAGAGAAGTACAAGAGTACATCGTTCCATCAATTCTCTTTCCCTGCGTAAGATAAGTGTACTCAGAGCAAGATGCAATAACAGCATTCATATCTCCCTGCCATGGTCCCTGACCTAAGGCTGCAAGAGCTGTAAACGCCATCATCAGCGGAACACTACCCATATATCCTGCAACAACAACAAGTGCTCTACCAATGACTGCTAAGACGTAACCTCTTAAGTTCAGTTTATACATGCCTTTCCACTTACCAACTAATGTCGGTGTAAAAATCAGGGCAATAATCAGTGGAATATTTACTGCCCATGCAAATTGTCCAAACAAATTCTTATTTTTCAGTACCCATGTCATGTAATAAATGCCAGCTCCAATCATGGCACCATATAACTGCTGTAAAATATATGTTCCACAAATCATCATGTAATATTTGTTTTTAACAAGAAGCTTGAATGCCTGTACCATTCCGTACTTTTCATTATCATCCTTTACTTCTCCTTCGTTAAGTTCCTCCTCCGGAAGTTCCTTAACAGAAAGTGCTGAAATCGTATTTACGACCAGACCAATGATTGCATAGATAATAGCAACCGTTCTCCATGCTGCAGCATCTCCACCACATTTATCTACAAATCCAACTGTAATTGCCTGAATCAGAAGACTTGTTGAAAACGCAAAAATAAAACGATAAGATCCCATCTGCACACGCTCTTTGCTGTTCTTTGTAATCAGTGACGTAAGTGCTGAATAAGCAATATTGTTTGCTGTATAAAACACACCATTTAACAGTGTGTAAGAGATAAAGAACCATGCATATTTAGCCGTTGTTCCCAAGCTGACTGGTACTGCAAAACAGCAGACCAGCGTAATGGCACAACCAATATATCCATATAGCATCCAGGGCTTCGCTTTTCCCATTTTACTGTGTGTTTTGTCAATCATTGATCCAAAAAATATATCCGTAAAACCATCAAATAGTTTTGATACGGCAATCAGGGTACCCACGACACCTGCAGCAAGTCCTACCGAGTCCGTCAGATAGACCATTATAAAAGATGTCAGGAACGCATAGACTACATTACCTGCAATATCACCTGATCCGTATCCAATTTTGTTATACCATTTCAAATACTTTTTTTCTTCCATCGAATTTCTTTGCTCCTCATCTTCATCGCACTTAGAATCTCAATATGTCTAACAGCGTATGATGTCTAATTCTAGATTTTTTCTCTGTTTTTGTCTGATTGCTCTGTATATCCGGACTTTTTACATTGCAATCAGACTATCCTTCTTTGTTTACGAGTTACATGAAACTTTATTATCCCTTTACATACGGTATCAGCGTAAACTGAAACCGGAATAATACATCATCAAATCGGTACTGATCCAATACAACTGGACCACAACTGTTAGAACCAATGCCATTTAATGCGTAGTCAACGCAAAATACTACACTATCTGATTCTGTCAATTCATAATTATGCGTTTTCTCCTCAAGTTCTTCCTGTGTATAATAAGAAGCATTGAATGAGAAAGCGTTTTCCGCAGATACCACAATGCCATATCGGCTGTTGTTAAGCTCTACATATTCACAATCATAATGGCTTCCATTTTCCTGTGGACGGATATAGTCCTCATGTAAATCCCCTACATCTGCCCGGTACAAACCGTGGCTCGCAGCCTGATGTTTGTCACAATAGCTTTCCTGTGGTCCCATTCCAAAGTATCGTGCAGCTGAAAGTTTTTTATCCAGGAACATCCTCACACCAAATCTCGGCAGGTCCGGAAATTCATCGTCTTTTGTTACTTCAATATCTGCATCAATCTTTCCAGCAGCTTCTATTTTCCATGTAATCGTCACATCAAGAATCTTCTGTACTGTCTCTGCCACAACGGAAGCATGGCTTGTAATCTTCACACCATGCTTTCCTTGCACGACCTCTGTCGTGTAGGCTCTTGTGTAAGCTTTATCATAGTGGGCTTTCTTCCATTCAGACTTAATGTACATATCGTTATCTGTTGGAGCTCTCCAAATATTTAATTCCATCGGATGGTTCAGGTATTCCCGCCCTGCGAATTTCATCTCTGTAAAGAGTGCAGTACGTTTGTCTATGGTATAAGAAAATTCACGCCCCTTGATATGAATCTGTGCATCATTTTCATTTACCTGTAGTTCAGAATCCACTGCTGTTTTTTGTTGCCATTTCTCTGCAAGTTTACATTTTGCATCATCTTTGCTTACCTCAATTTCATCAAATCCAAGAATATAGTCTGCATCCAGCAGTGGCAATTCCTTTTTCAGATGGTAAATAAATTTTAAATAACATTTTCCACTCTCTGGCACATTGATTTTAAGGTTTATTTTTCCTTCACTGTGTGGTGCTGCTGAAACCTCTGGAAGTTTACCTTTGCTGATTACAAGCCCGTCCTGCGTCAGTTCATAATGGATCTTCACATAATCTTTCAAGTCATCAAAATCCATGTAGTTATGAAGTACCAGTTCTCCGCTTTCTTTGTTATAGGAAATAACTCTTGCCGGACGATAAACATTCTTGTATTCCAAAAGTCCTGTGTGCACCGTTCTGTCCGGATATACTAATCCATCCATGCAGAAATTACCATCATGAATTTCTTCGCCATGGTCGCCCCCGTAAGCATATATAGTCTTTCCATTCTCAGCAGTTCCATGAGCAATCGCATGGTCACACCATTCCCAAACAAAGCCGCCGCACATTTTATCGTTATTCTGGATCATCTGGAAATAATCTTCAAAATCTCCAGGACCATTTCCCATGCTGTGACAGTACTCTACCAAAAGGAATGGTTTGCTTCCATCCTTGTCCAGATATTCCTGAATCTCAGAAAGAGCTGGATACATACGGCTGTACACATCCAGATTGCTATAATCATATGTTTTATCGTAATTACGGTATCTTGCACTCTCATATTGTGTGATGCGGTCTGGATCAAAATTCTTTGTCCATTCCAGTGCTTTTTTCAAAGTTGCAGCCATAAGCACTCTCATTTCCCATTGACCACATAACAATACAGAAACGGTTTTTGTCACGTTCCACCATGAGTTTTTACGCGATCAACGATTGCCTCTTCCCATACCGGATCATCTGCAATCATCTCATTCCATCGTTTGAACCGATTGTAATCGGTGTCTTCTTTTCTGTAGATCATAAATGGACCATGAGCTTCAATATCTGCTTCATCTATCACCATGAATCCATACTTGTCACACATTTCATAGAAAAATGGTACATTCGGATAGTGGCTGGAACGGATCGCATTAAAATTATGCTGCTTCATTAATGTAAGATCGGTTGTAATCTGTTCCGAATTGATTGTAAATCCAGTAACCGGATCAGAATCATGTCGATTGACACCACGGAATTTAATCTTCTGTCCATTTAAGTAAATAATTTGATCTTTAATCTCTATCTTTCTGAGCGCAATATGATCTACGATTACTTCATTTTCTGTCTCAAGAATCAATTTATACAGATATGGATTTTCTGTATTCCAAAGTTCCGGACTTGCGATTTCTAATACAGCTGTTCCTTCTTCAGCAATACTTCCTACTGCCACAACTGCTCCGTTTCTGTCTTCAATCGAAATCTTTACATTTACTGGGAAGTAAAATTTCATGTCAAGTTCTACTTTTGCAAGCATATTTTCAATTTTTGTTTTTATATGATAATCACTGATTGCCTGTTTTGGGCGTTTCAAAATGTACACATCCCGGAAAATACCACTCATACGGAATTTGTCCTGATCTTCCAAATAGGAACCATCACACCACTTCATTACTAAAACTGTCACGGTATTCGTTCCATCCTGAAGTACATCGGTAATGTCAAACTCACTGGTCATATGCGAAACCTGACTGTATCCAACGTAAGAACCATTGATCCATACGTAAAAGCAACTGTCTACTCCTTCAAAGTTCAAAAAAGATTTTGGCGCTTTCTCATCTCTACTGTACTCAAAAGTATGTACATAGGCTCCACACGGAATGTCCTGTGGCACATATGGTGGATCAAACGGAAACGGATACCGGATGTTTGTATACTGGTGTGTATCATATCCTGCCATCTGCCATACACTTGGAACCTGAATCTCATCAAAATTTTCTGTATCATAATTCTTCTCAAAGAAAGAATCCTGAATGTCATAAATGCTGTTAAAATACTGGAATTTCCAAGTTCCATTCAATAACTGCATACGATCTGATTCTTCTCTGTGTTCCACCAAGTTATCCATTCTTCTGGATGCCGGAATATAATAGGCTCTGGCTGGCATTGTGTTTTCGTGAAGTACGCTTAGATTTTCATAATAACGTGGTACAATCATAAATAAGCTCTCCTCCAATACATATACTTTTTTTGTTCTTTGTTTTCCCTAAAGCAAACCTTATACTTTATTTTTTGTTTATGTTCCTTAGTTATGCTATATATAGATTATCCTAATCCGCAAAATATGTCTATGAATTGGATTAGACAAAATATGCACTAAATGATACAATGATGAAAAGTATGAAAAGAGGTGCCGTCCTATGTATATGAACGCCGGTTACTTGAACCGCTCACATATGGATTTTAAAGACAAAAGTCGTCCGCTGATTGTAGGAAGCTGTGGTACTTATCGTCTTTCCAGCCTTCCCAAGCTTCCCACCTACCGTCCAAGAGGACGTCTGGATTATCAGATTATATATATCACTGCTGGTTGTGGGCATTTTCATTTTGATAATGTAAATAATGAAACGATTGTTCCAGCCGGCAACATTGTACTGTACAGACCGAAAGAACTTCAGAAATATGAATATTACGGAGAAGATAAGACAGAAGTATACTGGATTCACTTCACAGGAAGCAATGTGAAAAATATCTTACGCCAATATGGATTTCCAGATAAAGAACGTATCTTTCAAGTGGGTACATCTAACGAATATGAACAAATTTTCAAACGTATCATTATCGAGCTCCAACGCTGTCAGGACAATTATGAGGAAATGCTTGTCCTTTTGCTACGTCATCTTCTGATTAGCTTCCATAGGGAACTGACAAGAGAGCACATCTTGAAAAATGAATACCTTGATCATGAGATGGATAATGCTGTTACCTTTTTCAATGAAAACTACAATCAAAATATCCATATTGATGATTATGCTACCTCACGAGGCATGAGTGTCAGCTGGTTTATCCGAAATTTCAAAAAATATACCGGTTCTACACCAATGCAATTCATTGTGGGAATCCGTATCAACAATGCTCAGATGTTACTTGAAACAACATTAAACGCGAGCACATTCAGCTTGGAGATGATAATATTTCTCTGATCCGCCTCGTTCTCCGGTCGCAATCCGGCGCAGATTTTCCAGATAATCATCCTTTCGCTGCATATCCTGACCGAGTACCGTCTCCCATTCTTCCGAGTATTCCTTACTGAGTGCCCGCATCAATACGTCGCGGATGCTCCGCTCCGTCTGCTCTAACATTGCTGCGAGCGAATCCAGTTCATCCAAAACAGCAAAATCCTTCACAAAATCAACAAAATACGGAGAGATCGGCTCATATACCAGTTCTCCCCTTATCGCGGTAATCCGTGAGACCCGCCAGATTCAAACACATTTTTTCAGACTTCTCCACACGGGTCACAAATCCATAGTCATACAGCTTTTCCACCCACTCGTTAAGCTTTTCGGAATATGCAGGGCCGATAAACTTTTCAATGAAGATGCCCATGCTGCTTCTGGTCTTGCTCTGATTCACATACTCTGTTCTCATGAGTGTACACATACGCTCATACGCCGTCTTGATGAAAGCTCCCCCCGGAAAATCCATCCGATGTCAACAGGACTCCCGTCCAGATTCTCGATTTCATCCCGCATCTGCATCAGCAGCTCCCGGCGACCGTCCGCACAGACAAAGGATCTGCTGTCTTTCCTTCTCCTCCAGAAGACTGCACGGCATATCCGTAAAAGTTAAAATACTCTTCCATTCCTCATTGAAAACCTTTCAGCGCCAGCGCCGGAAACGCATCCTGAAAATTCGACCCTCCTGCATATGATGCGCGATCGTGCTCACGTCCTGCCTGGAGATCGTAATGATCGACAGATTCAGCCGGTTGGCGCCCTTTGTCAGACCAAACAAGCGCTGGAAAACTGCCCGTCCTTGAAGATTGCCTGTGCCCGGTCAAATTCATCGATTGTCAGAATCATCCGGATTCCAAGCTTTGTATAAGATTCAAACAACGAAGACAATTCCTCTCGTAGCATTCATCTTAAAGACGACGTCATCCTGATGCCCGATATTTTCTTCAAAGAACTGATAGGATTTGAGGATTTTTCCACCAGCCTGTCATTTGGCACAGGTGCATCATGAAAGCCTCCTCTTCCCCGATGGTATCAGAAAATTTTAGAATCAGTACTGTCCAAAACTGCCAGAACGAGGTTCCTGCCTCCAGCACCGTATTAATAAAATAGTAGGTGTGCGGCTTTGCCGCCCCTCCAGTTCGTCGCTCAGGTGCCGGATCAGTGTCGTCTTGCCGATGCCGTTTGGTCCAATCAGCGAATAACACTTGCCATAATCTCCTTCCTCCACGAAGAAGACCTTTTTCCTCAGTATCTGGCTGACCTCCTTTCGTTCAATATATAATTCACCCATTATTCTCTTCCTCCGTTCTTCTGTAACATAAATTCCACAAACAATCCGGTATTGATCTTCACTCTTCCGCCGGATGTAATGGAGATCACACGGCGTGCCTCAGCAGATTCTTGGTCCGCCTCGATCTCCTCCGTGCTATATCCCTGTTCTTCTGTGAGTTTCCGGTTGATCTCCTTCATATCGGACGTTCTCTGATCAAAGCGATTTCACCGTGGCAAACGCCGCACTCTTCAGATACTGATACGTCTTGCGGCTTTCCGGATCTTCCACGCTGTCGCCGTCTTCCACCAGAAGGATATCAAAATCCGTCAGCAGCGTTCTCTGATAAACTGCCGTACCATCTTTCCACATCGCTGACGAGAATCCGTGATCTCGACAGCGGTCACCACAAAGTAAGCAAACATCTGGCTGCACAGCCGCATCAGATACGTCGGATTACATCCCGACAGATCCAATAGCTTCTCCACCGCCCGTCTTCCAAGTTCCGTGTCGTATACGTCATACCCGAATGCCCGTTCCATCGGCTCTTCACCAGCCGGACGGACGCTCCTCATCCAGCGCCGCAATCTCCACAGACTTGGCAAATCCGCCGTGTGGTTGAGTACGCCAAGGCTGTCAATGCCCGCATCATCGCCTCATGTCCGATGATCACCTTGAATAAAACCATACTGTGAAAAATGTCTTGATAAAGTTCGGGATAGCCGCCAGGCTCTCATTTTTTTTTCTTTGTCCCTGCGTATCTCGCTCATGATGGTCGTACATAGAAGCGTAAATTCATCCATAAACAGGAGAATCACATGTTCCCCGCCATCATACCGGAAAAACTCCGGAAAAATCTCTCGAAGAGCGCCGCCCACGTCTCATTGCCTGCCGGATCAAACAAATCCGGAATTTCAAGCTGATTCTGTCTTAAAAGCTCCACCACATCCGGATGATGATCGTAGATCTCATTTTCAAAGCGGGACAGAATATTGGCATAAAACGACCGCTTAAAGTAAGGAAGCAGTTCCACGCCGCCGGTTTCGTCCAGAATGTTATTAAAATTCAGCATGATCGCTTTTTGGCGCAGCTTCTCATTGTCCTTGATATAATTTTTTATCTGATAGACCAGACTGGTCTTGCCGCTCTTTTTCTGTCCGTGGATAATGACTGCACTTCCCGGAATGAACTGTTCCTCTCCGTCTACGGTTCTAAGGATACTGCTTCTTATCTCGCGGCTCTCCTCCTCGCGCCCGAAGAACATCTTATTGTCTTCCAGCGGTTGTCCCTGCGACGGTTCCAGATACGGATTCTCTGCACCGGTATCCTTACCTTCCATCCTGCCGGTGCCGTACTGCAGTTCCAGATAATTGCCGGCATCCTCGCGAACCGTCTTTTTCTGCAGACTGCCGTTGCGGTCATTTTCCCCGGTCAGAAATGCGGTCGTGTATTCGTATTCCACGGACCAGCCGATGTTTAAGCTTCCTGTATATCCTTCCTCCACGCTGATCGCAACTTCGACCGGGATCTGATCCCCGGCAGCCAGGTGCTTCTGTTCCAACACGATTTTAGAAGGAACGTCCACGCCCTCTGTGTAGGATTCCAAAATAATCCCGACGTTGTCCGCCGACTGGAGGTTCATATTTGCCGCTCCGTTCCCGACGATCAGCCAGAACGTCTTCTGTCCCTTCTCGATCAGTTCCTGGTTCGGCTTGCACCAGATCTTCGGGCGGGTCTTCTCATCCTGATACATGGAGTTCAGCCTGTGCGATCTCTTTTTTCAATTTTGCAAAATGTTGGCGCCATCCGCTCCGTCCGTACACATCCACAGAATCTCTACCGCCTCTCTGCTCGGATGCTTCTTGGTCTCTTCCTCCAGTTCGCGGATCTCCCGGTAGGCATCCGCAGCAGGCGCTCCTGTAATGAAAATCCCGGCTGATTGGTGTAATCGCAGACGCTCATGCACGCCCCTCTGCAGCTTTTCAAAGCGCGCTCTGTCATCCTTTCCAGCCAGTTTTAAAAACGCACCTGCATGTTTAAAATCAGTTCTCTCACATCCGCAGAGATATTACTTCCAGAGAGGATTCCGGTCAGATTTGCCGAAAAGCGGCTTCTGTCCTTCTTATAGCGCTCCCGCAAGGCCTGCAGCGCTTCCGCAAGGCTGGTCGTACGGATCATATCATCAATCTGCACCGCATATCGAAGCAGCCTCATTGGTCAGCGTCGTATTCTTCTTTAAAATGGCGCAGACGGTCTCCATACTCTTCTGATCCAGTAGCATCATGTGGGAGATAAGTTCACTCATCTGCCTGCAATTCTGGTTCAGCAGCGTCTCAAGTTGTCCGCGGTCTGCGGTCTTCCTTTGCTGTAAGTAGTTGGCAAGCTGCTCTCTCGTGCCGAAGTCCTGCAAAAACAGCTGCTAGAGACAGTCGCCCATCGAGAATTGCGCTGCATTTTTTCTTATTGCTCTTTCTGAGCGGATAACGCAGCAGAACGGACAGGTAATACGTCTGCTCCCCGAATACCATATTGGCGTCCAGACCGATCTTGCGGCAGTTCTTCTGCAATGTGCCGATCAACAGTCTTCCGATCTGGTTCTCTCTGTCATATTTTCCACCCGCTTCCGCGCCATGCTCCAGCCTCCACCTCCGGATAGGCAAGCGCGATTTTGGCAGCCGCAAAGGATTGCAGTTCCCCGGCTGTCCGTGAAGAATATCCACCGCTCTCTGTGCATTCTCACTATTTTCCGGCATGCTCTGCTCGTTTAAGGTCACTCCCTTTAACAGCAGCTGGCTTAAATCCACCTGTTCCATACAGAACTTTGCCAGATTCTCGCCGATCGCATTTTCCAGCGTGACCGAAGCTTCATCCGCCTCGAATTCCTCCGTCTGAGCTTCCGGCTGTGCCTGTGCTCCTCCTGCCTCCACAAGTCGCGCCTCCAGTTCCAGTCCGTCCGCACCCGGTGCAAAAACAATCGCCGTTTCCTTATTCACATATCCCGCCAGTATCTGTGAGGCACCGTAAACCGGATAATATTTCGTCGCGTTACGGTAACCCAGATAAATATCACGCCCCGCATCGTATTGGATGGTTGCCGTCTCTCTGACACCGGATCTCTATCACAGATTCTGCCAGAGACAGCACCGTCTGTCCCTCCTCCGCAAACACATGGTGCACACATTTTACAAACACTCTCTGCCCGGTGAGCGTATGGCTCTTAAATGCCCGGTTGATCATACCGTCCGAGAGCACAGACATATAGTGTTTTGCCTTCTGGTCCACCACGATCGCCCGGTGCAGTTCATCGCACTGCGTGACCGTTCCCTCCTGCCAGCGGATCAATCCGCTGTAAGCTTCCGATATGCGGTGCACTTCCGTGATCCGGTTGTCCTCGCAGGCGAAAATAACATGCAGGCGTGTCACGTTCATCTGGCTCTTTAAAATATTGATGACGTTCGGGTCTGCCAGCGTCAAGAAAATTCATGACACGGTTGATCACCGCAATGCCTTCCTCCATATTAAAGTCTGTGACAACACCGAAACGGTAGATCTTCTGAATCTCATTTTTCAGGATCTGTTTTCCGTCCTTTACACGGTAAAAATCATCCCCACGCTGTCGATAACGTGGTAAGCCGCCGTGGAATCCATCATCTCGAAGATCACACTCTCCCCGCTGCAAAGCTCCGGAATATCAAAATCCACCTGTTCCGGTACGGCGGTGCCAAGCGTGGACATTACCTGCTCCACTTTCCGCACCTGCAATGCATCCGCCTCAATTTTAAGACAGATATACTGGTTCTTCGCAAAGGACGCCAACACCAGAACCGGATAATTATAATCAACGGACGGATGCTCCATGCCGGTTTTTCATTTACCATTGTGCCGCCCGGCACATATTTTACCAGATAGCAGTGTTTTGCCGTCTTTATCGTCTCTTTCGTTTCATCTGTGCAAGCTCCGGATTAAAGATCGCAATTGCGCCGTCCGGTGCATACTCCTGATCCGTCACAAGCTTTTATTGATATAGCAGTCGCTGATCAGCGCATAGTGTCCGTTGTAGAGAGAGATATCCTGAGTTTCGAGAAGCCCCCGCATAGCGCGCCTCCTCCGCTTCCAGATATTCCGCAAGCGGCAGTGTCTTTGAAACAATCTTTTGTCACTCAGGGTCACCGCCGCCGGAGCGGTTGACTTTTTTCTCCGGATACGAATGTCCGGCGCCGATCTTCACATCCTTCGCGCATGTCTTGCCATGCAGGGTATACGGGTATATAAAACCTCGTAATAATAACTTTTGGTATTCGCTTCGGCATCGTCTCACAGTCAATGTCGGTCTGCTTGAAATAGACGGTTCCCTCCTTGTCCTCCAGATGGGCTTCCAGTTCTTCCTCCGGTACAATAAAACCGAACCCTGCACTAACCGGCTGCTTGATCATGTATTTTACGATATAACCGCGCAGTCTCTCCGGTTTGATTCTTCCTGCTTCTCCTCTGCAATGACAGTCTTTCTGAAACCAGTGCGACATCCTTTCGCCGCGCAAAGCTTGCCCTTTAAAGTCTGCTCAAGCTGTAAATGAAACCCTGCGCCCCAGAACCAGCTGCGACGCCTCACCGGCATCTGTGAGGTTGTTGACATGGAACCAGTATTCCCGGAAATATAACCGGTACCGTTATCCGTGCGGTAAGCCGTAATGAGTCCCACATACCGCACCTGCGATATCTTCCGTCTGCAGAACCGTCTCTTCTGCGCCATCGTCTCCAGCAAGAAGCGTCAGTTTTTCATCCGTGTATTCCTTCAGCTTTCCGGCAGTTCTCTCTCCATTCGAGAGCAGCACTTCCACGTCCTGTCCCACAAACTTCTTCGCATAAAAACAGAGACCGGCAGCATCTTTACCTCGCCGTTCCTGTCAATCCACACTTTCGCATAATCCGCATAAGGATACATCTTCTCCAGCGTCACACTGACCGCCTCCTGCACCACCTCACCCGGTTCTTTGGCGCAGGTGTAGAAAACCACGTAGATATTGCCCGGTTTGAATCCAAAGTCAATCTGCTCCTGTGAAAACATGACATTTCCGCGCGGCAATCCGGCATTCTCCATCTTCGCATAATTCTGTGAGACATAGCAGTTCCCGATAAAGCCGTTCGTCCGGAGTGCATTCGGGAAAAATAAAATGATTCCCCTTCCTGTATACCCTGCTTCCGCCGGTTCTTCCTTTCCTGCCGCATCCACCAGCCGGACATCCTTGGCAATCCATTCACAATCCGTAATTCCAGGCACGAAGGAGACCTGATCTCCAACGCCGATCTGCGCTGCTCCGGAATGTTCCGGCACTCTGCACCAGAAACCATCTTCTGCATCCCGGCTTCCTACTGCGATCTTCCACGTATCCGTCTTCCCCCGGCTGCCCGGTTCCCGCACACGCACCACTTTCCCGCAGTAACGGATTTCCTGCATATCGGCAAACGGAATCATGGCCACGCCCTCGCCGATCAATACGAACATGGTGTCCGTCACAGCCGACACGACACCCTCCGGATGCCTCCCGTCCTTCATGGTAACATGCAGTGAATCGTTGGTCTCCGGAAGCGGGAAAATCTCCTTCACCCCGGCAAATCGACTGAACCTGTCCGCTGCCTGACTGCTCCAGCATCCCGGTTCCGTCCTGCTGCAATCTGCCGACCAAAAATGTTCCATCAAAAACTGTAAATTGCCGCCGTCCGGCTTAATTTTTCCGCGCAGATCTTGTGTGTGTGCGATACCAGCCGGATGTCATCCGCGCAGATCTTTCCGGATGCAAGCTTCAGATGACAGGACACGGTACACGCAAAATCTCCATACCGCATGAGTTCCAGTTCCGCAGCATCACGGCAGGCTTCCGGCGCAAATGTAAAATTCCCGATCATTCCGGTATCACGCATCACATCATAATCTGTCAGTTCCCCTGCCAGCCGGATATCCGCCACATCCGAAAGCATGATCTCCCTGCCCTCTACAGTGATCGTCTCCGCCGTGATGTTTTGCAGAATGCCTTCCGCCCTGCTGTCATCTTTCGGCGTCACTTCGACCCGGTTTAATAAATAGATCCCGCCTCTCTGACCGTTATATCTTCACCCATACAAGCTACTCCTTCTACTATCCGTCATGTATTTATGGTATTACAGCACCCGCGCTTTTGCAAGGAATTCTTTCCACGCAAACCGCCCGGAGATTCACGGTGCTCGTCAAATCTGCATACAGTCATACAATATAAATAATGTCTTTCTGCATTTCATAATCTCCCGGCGGATTCATGCAACTTTCTGTACCATGGTTGTATTTATTCCGGCTGCTCTGTATTCTGAAACTTCGGGTCTACAGCCGATAAAGTACGCCGTGAGACCCGTTTTCTGGAATATTTTGATCATTTTTTTCTATCTGCTGGAGCGTTCTCGGGAGCCTACAAAATACGCCGTGAGACCCGGAATTTTACAATTTCCGGGTCTCACGGCGTATTTTTGCTTCCAGTGCCCAAAAGCCATGGATTTTATCCCTCTTTTCTCTCTTATCAAGCGGTTTTGGGGTCTCACGCAGCTATTTTTCCTCTGCAGACCCGCGCCAGCCCTTCTCCAGGCTTTCTCACAAACGTTTTCTGCAATAAAAAAATATGCCACGACACATTTTTGCACCAAGCGCGGTCGCCTGCGGCATGTCTCCTTCGCGCAAGGCATCCTGCCCGAGGGCTAAAAGCACCTTGTTACGCTTCTTCCTGTACCGTAATATTTCCGCACCCAGATATACTTTTATAATGTAAATACACTGCAGGAATCTTCACGATCTCGTCGAGGTTCACGATACAGTACACCACCATGACCGGCCATTTCAGCACAAATGCCGCAAAGAAGCCAAACGGTACGGAAAAGCACCACATTGCCCCAAGATTTCCCTTCATGTCGAACTTGGAATCCCCACCAGCACAGAAGATGCCGTCCAGCACTGTCGTGTTGACCGACTGCGCCATGATATTGCAGCCGCAGAAGATCAGCATATACTGCAGATACTCCGCCGCCGTCTCACTGAGCGGTGCAAAACGCACGATCAAAGGCGAGATCAGCATCAGAAGACCGCCGGTGGTCATGCCGACCACGATTGCCATACGCGTCAGTCTGCCGCCGTACACTTTTGCCTTGTCCAGTTCTCCGGCACCGAGCAGATTTCCGATCAGCACGCCCGCACCGCCGCTGACGCCGCGGATCAGGCACGATAACATATTCTTGGCGATCGTGGTGATGGAATTCGCCGCCACTGCGTCGCTTCCCATATGTCCCATAATCACAGAGTAGGACACATAGGCGATTCCCCAGACAAGCCCCGCGCCGAGCACCGGCGTGGTATAACGCCAGAAATCTTTTTGTCAGAACGGCATCCGCCGCACGGAACATTTTCTTCCAGATGATCTGCACACGCCCGGACTGCTTCGTCTCCAGGTAACTCCAGATGAGCCTCCACCAGACGGGCGGCAACCGTCGCGTAAGCCGCCCCTGTATTCCTAACGCAGGAAGCCCCAACAGCTCGTAGATCAAGATCGCATTGCAGATAATATTCACAACGACCGCTGTACAGCTGATCCGTGAACTGACCGTGGCATAGCCGGTATTTTTCAGCAAAATCAGGTAAATCTGTGAAATACCGCACAGCAGATATGACAGGGACACCGCGCGCAGATAGACCGCTCCGCTCTCAATTAACGCAGGATCGGACGTAAAATGCGCATGAGCACCTCGGGTGCCACCGCCGCAAACACGGTGAACGCACCGCTGAATATGAGATTGGTGCGCAGTGCAATCGGCATGACCTCCTCAATGGAAGCCGCGTCCTTTTTCCCCCAATACTGTGCTGCCATGATTCCCGAACCGGCAGAGATACCGCTGATAAACAGATTTAAGACAAACTGGATCTGCCCTGCCAGAGACACTGCCGACAGGGAGGTCTGGCTGACCGCCCCAAGCATAATGGCGTCCGTTGCGCTGACTAGCGCCAGCATAAACTGCTGCATCGTGATCGGCAGCACCAGAAGCTTTAATTTCTTGTAGAATTCATCGTGGAAATTGATTTTTTGCAAACATAATTTTCATCCTTTACATGTATAACTCATGAGATTTTATCATCTATGCCTTGCCGCCGTCAATTTCCTTTCTTGCCTTTTTTTTTTCAGTCAGATTCCGGATTTTTTACATATCCTGCACTTTTTACATATTCGATCTTTTCACTACGGTCTTTTCACCGTCCACTCGTACGTTCCGGCAGGCACATTCTCACTTCTTCCATCCGGAAGAAGCACTACCGCCTCCACCGGCGTTGCAAGCCGGATATGGCAGCCGTCCGGTTCGTACCGCCATGCGCTCTCGATCTTCCCTGCCACGGAAGATAGCTCCCGGATAAGCCTCCCAGGCGCTCGTCCGGATAAGGTGCAAAATGCAGTTTTGCAAAGCCCGGTTTTTCCGGTCTGATTCCCAGGATATATTGATAGTAAAACTCCCCACACTGCCGAATGCGTAATGGTTAAAGGATACCATATTTTCACCGGAGCCCGCCATTTTCTCCTCATTGACGGTTCCGTCCGGCTTTAAGGCATCCCAGCGCTCCCAGGTTGTCGTTGCACCACATTTTACCTGGTACATCCACCCCGGGCAGTTCTCCTGCAGTAATACATCATAGGCAAGCTTCTGCTCTCCCGCCTCCACCAGAAGCGGGCAGATGTCTGTCGCAAAAAATTGCAGCCCGTTTTACGGATGTTGGCAACAAAGTTTTTCCTGACCTGTTCTGCAAATTTCGCTCCTCCGGCAGTACATATTTTAACGCCATAATGTAGGCAGACTGATAATCCTTCGCCACGATTCCGTTTTTACTCACGAATTTTTTTGATATAAGCGTCCGTCGTCGCGGCAAGCTGTCTGCGGTACGCGCCGCATCTTCTCGCTTTCCAAGCCGTTCTGCCGTCTCGCTGATGGTCTTTAAATCATGCACGATGAACGCGTTTGACACCGGTTGTTGTGCATCGCCTGCCATGCGATTCCTTTTCCCATCGCAAGCCAGTCGCCTAGGGACGGACCAATCCAGAGATTTTTCTTCCCATCTTGCGGATCTCCGCCTCCACAAAGCTTCATGCTCTCATACTGGCGCGGCAGTGCCTCCTCGTCCCCGAACTGACGGTACATCATCTCCGGCAGAATCGTGACCGCATTGCCCCAGCCCAGCATGCTGATAAATCCGATCCCGGCAGGTCCTGTCTGCGGCACCGTGGCGCACACATATCCTCGGTGTTGTCGCTGCCCCAAAGCTCAAGATCCGTAGAAAATTTTTCCAGAACGCATCCGTATTAAAATTATAAGCCCCTGTCAGTGCAAACACCTGACCGTCCCCGGTATAGCCCATGCGCTCATCCTGCTGCGGGCAGTCGGTCGGTACCTCCACATATTGGATTTCTGTCCCCAGACCTGGTTTCATAGAGCCTTTCTGCACCAGCGGATTTTCGCAGGAAAAATATCCGGTACGCTTCATCTTCTGTGTGAAGTGCGTATGCCCCTGATCATCCCCGGCTGATATGCCGCACCGGAAAGTTCCATAATAATGAACTCCATATAAGTAAAGCGCGGGCGGTATTTTTCTTCTCCGCAC
>VOFH01003752.1_pt1 | contig 26006 bp, 34 predicted proteins | sample 5384091 | NCBI WGS metagenome assembly VOFH01 (sample SAMN12384727, study PRJNA508395) | human gut metagenome | isolation source: healthy gut G | host: Homo sapiens
TCTGTAAAGAAGCCAAGGGAGAATTGCGTACAATTGCATCAGTTTGGGTATAATCCGCCTGATAATCGGCATTAGAATTCCAGTCCATCGCCTGATAGCCAAAGAAAGAGAGGGGCTTGTCATAGCCAGTTCCTGCGAACTATAAATCGTGGCATTTCACCTATAGAAATAGAGGCCATACAGCGGCTGAGAAAGCATTCCTTCCTTGGTTTGGATAAGCCTGCACTGGGCGATTTCTGAGAGCCATATCATGGTTAGTGGAATACGCATAGTAACCGTTTATCTGTTACCGAAGCAAAGCTCACTACGATGTATCATACAAATTAGCCACAGAAGCGCTTCCTGCATATACATCCCTGTAGTTTATAAGCGAAGTTCAGGCATACAGCATATCAAGAACCTGCATCGTAGAGTGCGGTTTGTGAAACCTTCGGCCAGCATCAGCAAGGTACTTTGGCGGCACGAAGCTTCGTGATAGTTTCCTTCCAAAGTCATTGGGCTCGGCATGGTCTGCAACGAATCCGTCTATGTCAGTTTCGGTCAGCCAGTAAAAGCATAAGCCTCCTGCATGGCGGCACGCAGTGGCAGTAAAGTTGGTCATAATTCAATCAGCCACATCGTCCCAACCCATTCCCGGGGAGAAAACATTGCCGTTATAACCTGCGTATACCAGCGTCCTTATGCTCCGTAGTCCAGGCATGATCCCAGGCGGTATGGTTAGCTGCTACCCGTCCAGGGATGACAACATACCTTTCCGGCATGGGCCTTCGTGACTAATGCTTTCAAATCGGACAGTGTTCCATAGGCAGGATTAATAGCCCGATAGTCTTTCACACAATACGGAGAACCGACAGCATTCTTTTCACCTTGCTGGAAAATGGGCATGAGCCAAAGAACATTGGCTTCCAGCTTTTTGATACGCGGCAGTTGGGCGAGTCAGTCCATTGCTGCGTTTCACCGAAGAGTGCCGGATTGGCTTCATAAATCACCATTCCGTCTGTAGTAACGTCATCTGCGGGAGGCGGCATGTCAGGATCATCATCCGAACTGCATCCGGTAAAGCTCAACAGCAAAAGGCTGGAGCACAAAATCTTAAGGATATCCTTTATTCTCATATCTATTTAATTAATTGGTTCTATCTCAATTCTCCTCCTTCCGGAAGGAGGAGTACCCGTAGGGGGGAGGTGGTAGGAAAAATATCTTTTCACCTTATAATTTTATGTATCCCTACCACCTCCCCCTTTGAGGGGGACTCCTCCTCCCAGGAGGAGGGAGAATGTATAAGTTATAATTTCAAATAATCTGTTTCAAGCTAATGAAACTAAGAGTTTCGGTGTGAAACAGAGAGTTTTTAAGTAATGAAACTACTTGTTTCAAGGCATGAAACAAACGGTTTCCCATCTTGAAACTCAAAGCATCTTAGGAGCTTGGGCAGTTTTCATAAAGAAGTAGCTGTGATAGAGAAGTAGATATCTCCTATCAATGCTGTATACAGCCCGCCATCTTCTATTTGCTGTCCGCCTCCATTGTTATTGAAAATCAGATTCGAATACTTACCCGTGCTCCACGATAAATCAAAGCCCCATAAAGTAACACCATTGATCTCCCTCGTTCGGTTACTTGTATGCCCGGCCAACTGTCGCCAATTGCAGCGTCGCCCCAGCCATAGAGAGTCAAAGCTTCCCAACCGGAGTTATCCTGTACATACACGGTGCAATCTTTTTATTTCACTAAACCCGCTTCCGAGTGCGGAGATAGTAATCGCGATCTATCGTCAGATTATATCTTTCAACTGATTTCAACGCCGTTATCATTGAATATCAGGTTGATATGCTTATTTGTGCAAGCCGGTGTCAAATGGAAGCACTTATACGTTGTACCGTTGATTTCCCTTTCGTTTCTGAAACCTGTATGCCGGGCCAGCTGTTACCAATAGCCGCTTCTCCATAGCCATACAGCGCCAACGCATTCCAACCGGTATTATCCTCCACATAAAGGGAATAGCTTGTACCGTGTGTTGCAGGATCTATCTCCTCACACTTCTCAGGAGTTATGCTGAAATAGAAATCGCGGCTGAAAGTGATGTTCTTTACGAAAGACAGCACGAGTCCGGATCGTCTTCTTTTTGTTATTATTAAATGTCAGCTTCAGACTCTGATTCATCAATTCCATCGGTTTCAAAAGTATTTATAAACCACTCCATTGATTTCCTTCGTTCCGGCAGGTTCAAGTCCCGGCCAGTCTTCATTGTTATCACCTGCCCGGAGATGTAAAGTGCCAGATCTCCCCAACCGGACTGGTCGTCTACATAGATGCAATAACTTGCTTCCGGATCTATCTCTTCAAAGCCTTTATCGGTAATGCGGAAGTAGAAGTTTCTGTTGAGTGTCACCACCGGACCGTCAAACTGCTTTCCATCATTATTATTGAAAATTAGATTCACACCTTCATAACCATCCAGAGCTTTCCCCATATCGAAGTATTTATAAGTAACCCCATTGATCACTTCCGTACCTTTCACCGCAATACCCGGCCAAGCAGGTGTTACATCACCGGCACCGGCCCAACCGTACAAGTAAAGATTATCCCAACCGGACTTATCAGCCACATAAACCACAAAGCCATCATGTCCTTCTTCTTCCGTATTAAAGTAAGCCTCCCAGCGGTCTACCCATACATTGGTACGGGTTCCCACCTTTACATCCAACTGATGCACCACAGCTTCATTCTTCACCGAACGTTCCTCACCTTTCGAGGCCGATACAGTAAAAACCGTCTACCAGTGTCTTTCCATCTTTGAAAGTAGAAGGTAGCAGATAGATTCCCCCACTTGGATTCACTACCGGTAGCTTTCTCCAACTGCCATTCCAGATTACCTACAGCAGCTTCGGCTCCTCCGTTGAAGTCGCCCACAATGTAGTATTCGTCATCGGCAGCACTGCCTTTCGGCATGATGACTTCCAGCAATATAGCGTTCGCCTTGATTTCGAACTGAGGCAGTTCATCATCGAATATAATCGTATCTGTATCGTCGCACCCGTTGAGCAGAGCAAACAACGGCAACATAAACAGCCAATAAATTATCTTTTTCATGGATTTTCTGTTTTTGAGTTATTTATAATTCGGGTTCTGTATCAGTCCTGATTGACAAGCAATGCAGAAGCAGGCAACGGATACCACTCATATTTACGATCACGCTTGGCGGGATAAAGTTGACCATTGTCCGTGGCACGTCCGAAGAACCACCACTGGCCTTGCGTGAATTTGTCGAAACGACGCGAGGTCTGTACGGCGGCGGCGACCTTCATTCAGGAACTCAACACCCCACTGGCTCAACATCCAGTCCATATCGAAAGCAGTGAAGCCACGGCCCGGTTTGTCTTTCACGTCTGCCCAGTCGCCGGCACTGAAGTAACGTTTACGTACTTCGTTCACCAGTTCTTTGGCCTTGTCGGCTTGTCCGGCACGCATTTCACACTCAGCCAGCATATAGTACACTTCGCTCAGGCGGAATTCCACTTCATCGATGTTCTGAAAGTCGATGGCTGCGGGAAGTAGGATATACCGGATACTTCACCAGACGGAGGCCGGAGTTCGTCTCACCCCAACGCGGTGACATGACGGTTTCAAGTTGCGTCCGAGGTTCATAAACGTACCTACCTGGTCTACATACGCCAAATCTTGTCCGTCACGGTCGGCATCGGCTTTCAAGGCTTCACCCTTACCATAGTTAGCTTTTTATGGTACCTTTCAGGAAGATACCGCTGTAACCGTTCTTCTTATCATAATTATAGTTCTTTTTACGGATGTCGCGGTCGTCGAAGCGTTCGTAGACTGCACCCAGTTTATCACCGTAAAGCCGCATCGAGGAAGCAGGTAGCTCCTGTGTACCTCCCAATTCATTCACCGTTCCCGCATTGTCATACGAAGGAACCAGACAAGTACAGTTCCAGCCACTCTGACTGTAAGTGCCTCCGAAATAATCCCAGATATTATAAGGATAGAAAGTCATGCGCATCCATCCCATATTCAGTTTACCGTCTTCGCAGGCAAAAGCCATGATGACTTCGGGACATTCCGTATTATTGATAGAGTAAATATCGCGGTAATCCTTTGCCAATTCATATTTTCCATATTTACCGCTGATTATTTCACGGCACAGTTCGGCACATTCGGTATAGTGGCTTTCTTTGATGAACACTTCGGCATTCAGCAACAGACGGGCCTTGATCATACGGTTCACGGCCTTGTTCATGCGGTTCACCTGATTTTCTACCATTCCTTCGTAGCAATCATCCAGCTCGGTAGCAATGAAGTTATAAATCTTCTTGCAACTTGTATCGAAGTCCGGGTCGGCAGTGGGTGGCAATTCACCGTCTACGGTGGCCGGTTCAATATTCAGCGGCAATGCACCACCCCAGATTTCAAAGATATTGTAATAAGCCCAGGCACGGGTGTACGTACTTCGCCTTCATAAGCTTTCAGTTTCTCATCAGTCATCTTCAGGTCGGCAGAAGTTAGCTTTCCCATATCAGCCAATAAGGTGTTACACAGGCCGATAGTGGTCCATGCATTCTCCCAGGCACTACGGATAATCTTGGCATCGGGAGTCCAGTTCTGAATGGAGAAGATAAACTTTTCACCTTCATCATATCCCCACTGACCGCCATTCCATACACGCCAGGTCACCTGATCGGCAGGAAATTCCTGCATGTACCAGAAGTATTCGGCATAACTGGTAGCACCTGTGGAATAAATAGTAGCTACCGCACTCTTCACACTATTCTCGTCCTGATAATAGACGCCGGAGTCTACACGGTCGAACACTTCTTCCGTAAGGTCGAAGCAACCGCTCAATGAACAACCCAGAATGATTGCCAACAGACATTTATATTTCAGATATTTCATAATTCTTTTCTGTATTTAGTTATTAAAGGAGTTGACAAGGCTTCAGGCGACAAGTTGACAAGGGGAAATGACTCTCTTACTAAACGAAACTATTATCCTCGTTCCCTTGTTAACTGCAACCTTGTTAACTATATCTATTTGAAACGGATATTCAAGCCTACGCTCAACTGAGTAGCCGAAGGATAGGCACTGTTCGTATCTACACCCGGAGTCAGTCCGTTAATGGCAACAGCTGAAGGATCGTTACCGGAATAACCGGTCAGCGTAAACAGATTCTTAGCTGTCAGATAAACTCTCATACCTTTGATGAACTTGTTTTCTTTCGGAGTGATGGTATATCCCAGAGTCAGGTTATCCAGCTTAAAGTAATCACCCTTTTCAAGGAAGAAGAAGAGATTACACCGCCACCGGTTGTAATATCCGCATCTTTCCATAAGCATCGCGCAGCACATTGTCCGTGACCGCAACCTTTCAGACCCCATTCCGTAACGACGCATATTGAAGATTTCAAAACCGAAAGCACTGTTGAACATCAGGCTCAGGTCGAAGTTCTTATAACGGAGCGTATTACTCCAGGAAAGATAAAGAGGTCGGCGTACCATTACCGATATGGCGTTTGTACTTCACATCTGCCTTGGATACAGGAACTTTTCGCCTTCATCGGTATAAATCATCATATCGCCATTCTCTACACCGGCATACTCGTAGCCATAGAACTGGCCGATCTTGCTGCCTTCTTCCACGCGGAAGAAGTATTCACTGGTACCTACACCCGGCTTCTGATACAGTTCCACATAAGAAGCTTTGTACAGGCTGTTGGAGAGTTTATCCAGTTTCGTAGTGCCGTAGAGTAGTTGATACCCGTTGTCCATTCTACGGGAGTTCCTTTGAAAGCGTCGCCTTCCAGAGAAACTTCGATACCACGATTCACAGTGGTTCCTACGTTTACCAGAATTGTAGAGTAGATGTAGGGAGGCTGTGGGAGCCGTATAGTTATAAAGCAAGTCGCGTGACTGGCGGTCGAACCATTCAACAGAACCGCGCAATCTGTTCCACAAAGGCAAAGTCAACACCGATATTCATACTGACACTCTTTTCCCAGCCCAGTTTGGAATTGGCATTCACTGAAGGAGCATAACCTGTTACCCAGGCACCGTCCATCAGATAGGTATCCGTAACATTCAACTGGGCATTTTTATGAGAGCCGGGTGGCTAATGACCGGTAGCAATCGAAGTCCGAACGACCTGTTACACCATAGGAAACACGGGGTTTCAAACTCTGAACGATGTTTTGGTGGTCTTTCAGGAAACCCATATTCGCCATTTCCCAGGCAAGAGAAAGAGACGGGAAAGCACCCCATTTATGATCTGCACCGAATTTCGTAGAGCCTTCGTAGCGGATGGAGGCGGAAGCAATCAACAGATTCTTCCAATTATAGTTGATACGTCCGAAGACACCGATCAGTTTGGCAAGAGATTTACCAGTACCCATACTTGCTTTTCCTTTGGCAAGGTAAGAACCGCTTCCAAGATTATTCCAGAGAATATCATCGAAATTGAAATCACTGTTTCCGGCTTGCAGGCGCTCCCAAGTGGTTTGCTCATAATTTAACCTACCATTGCCTTGAAGTTATGATCACCCAGATCCAACGAATAGTTACCCAACCACTCCAAACGGGACGTACCACTTCTGGTAAGTCACTTCTGCGTCCGTTATAGCCGTTCAGTAAGATTCACCGGCAGTGGAAGGGGTATAATAGTGCTGTTTCAGATCGTTGTAGTGCAAAGTAGCTCAATGAAGTATTCAGCATTTGCTTTTCCGAACGGATCAGGTTGACTTTACCTCAGCAATTGCCAACAGGTAAACGCGCTGGCCGTTATTGTCGATTTCTTTCAGTTCCTGCACCGGGTTGCGTGCTCCGGTAGGAGAAGTAGGCTGGAAATAAGTTCCGTCTTCGTTATACAAAAGGCATGGTAGGGTTCATGCTCAGGGCAGTATCGAACATACCATCATTACCCCATACTTCATTCACGCGACGGGCGTTGAGTGAACCGTTCAGTTCTACGATTCCATCCATCATACGCTGGTTCAGGACGAAGCGTCCGCCGAATTCTTCACGGCTGCTGTTCAGATCAAGGCCGGTTGCTTTCTTTATAATTGAAAGAAGCGCCATAGTATCCATTCTTGGTACTGCCGTCGATAGAAAGATATTGGTTGTTATCATAAGAGAAATCACGCAGCAACAGGTCATACCAATCAGTAGAATACCCATAATCCGTTGCACGACGGGAACGACGGAATTCGTCTGCACTCAAAATATCCGGACCGCTCTTTGCCAGGTTCACACCGAACCAGCTGTCGTAAGTCACTTGGGCACGTCCGGCTTCTCCGGCTCCCTTACGTGTGGTAATCAGAATCACCCCATTGGCACCGCGTGTTCCGTAGATGGCAGCGGAAGCGGCATCTTTCAGTACGGTCATCGACTCAATGTCCTGTGCTGCCAGGTTGCGGATATCGCCACCTGCCACACCATCAATTACCACCAACGGGTCATTGGATGCCGAAATAGATGTTGCACCACGAATCTGAAGAGAGGAACTTGCATTCGGATTGGCTGCCGCCGTATTGTTTACGGTCAAACCGGCAACTTTACCGGTCAGCATCTCCATCGGATTGTTCATGGAACCTTGCAGGAACTTCGATCTGTCTACCTGCACAATGGAACTGGAAAGCTCTTTCTTGCTCAATGAGCCGTAGCCCACCACAACGACTTCATCCAGTGCCTGAGCGTCTTCTGACAGCACTACATTGATTTCCTGACGTCCACTACAGGGGATCTCTTGTGTTTTGTAGCCAATAAAGGAGAAAACAAGGACGGAAGAAGGCTTCACACCCGACAAAGTATAGTTACCGTCAATATCGGTAATGATACCATTAGTTGTACCTTTCACGGTTACGTTAGCACCAATTACAGTTTCGCCCGTGGTATCCGTTACTTTTCCTTTCACGGTTAAATCCTGGGCAAAGGATGCCACTGCAAAAGTAAGCCGGCCATAAGAAGAAGAGACCGGCACAAAACATAACTTTGTTCTTTTTTACATTCATACTATTAGTTTTTAGATTAGCAATCATTCTGTTCACCTCCACAGGTTGAGGCGACAATGCAAATGTCTGTAAAAGAAGGGGAAAGAAAAGAGGACTAAAGAAAATCTAGATTAACAAAAGGATCAAAATATTATATATCAGCGAGATAAAACAAATAAAGGGCGTTAAAAAACTAAATGAAAACAAAGAAAGCAGAATAGAAAAAACGGGATTTTGGGTTCATTTCGGAGGGGGTATGAATTAATTCACCACAGATTAACACAGATTTCCACAGAATTTTATTTCTCTGATTTTAATTGATTAAACTCTGTGAGAATCTGTGTTAATCTGTGGTGAGCAAATTCATTACTATACCATATAGCTCACTAACCAGCAAAAGACCCAATCTTCATCACCTCTTCCTCAAAATTATCACGGCAAAGAGAACGATTCTTCAATTTGGAACGATAGGTATAAATAGTAGTAATGGAATAACGCAGGAAGCCTGCAATCTTGGCACTGTCCGTAATTCCCAAACGAATTAAGGCAAATATACGAAGTTCCGTTGTCAGCCGTTCATCCTGTTTAGGAATAATTCTTTCTTCTTCCGGCAACAACTCATTAAAGCGTTTCACAAAATCAGGGAAAATACTAAGGAATGAATTATCGAAGTTTTGATAGAATTCTTTCAGTTCTTCATCGATGAAACGGGACGATTTCAACGTTTTATAGAGTTCTTCCACCTTCCCCGAAACTGCCTGTTTGTTAAGCATCCGACGGTATCCCTCCAACTTGTCAATGTATGTGGAACACAATCCCATAAATCGGCCGACATACTCCTCCTTAATATGATTAGCCTCCGTCAGTGAGTCATTCGTTTCGTGCTGTCTCTGATTTACTTCGATCAATCTTTCATTCAGAAGTTTCAGCTCTTCATTCATTGCCAGCAAATCCTGTCGCGCACGGGCCAACTTCTTCACCTGACGAATTACATACCAGACCGATCACGCGGCGTCCCTTCTATTTTAGTTAGTTTTTATAAGATTTTGAGAGAATTGAAACTTCACAGCCTCAAGTTGTTTTAATAAAGCACACTAACTATTATGTTTAAAGCAAATGAAAATGTTATTTTAAAAGCAAATGAAAATATCTATTCACTGATTTCCAGACCCTTGTCCACCCGACGCAGGCTATCCATTACCTGCTTTTCATGAGACACGGGCACATCTCCCGAAAGAGCTACCGACGGTGCGGAAATCTGTTTACCGATAGTATCGGCTGCGGCCACCTCCTCTACATCCGAGAAAAATGAATGTTGCATCACATTCCCCATAGAAAGGACCACTGCCACTACTGCAGCGGCTTTGAACAACGGCATGAAACGTGCGGTCAATGTCATGCGCTTTGCCTTGACCACCGGAACTTCCACTTCGGCAAGCACCCGGGCATCAAAATCCTCACCCAAATGCACTTCCTGCTGAAGCTGCTGATATACGAACAAGTCCTTGTAGCGAAGCAAGTGTCCGGGAACATCGTTACCGCTAAAGAAAGCACGCAGGCATGCTTCCTCTTCCAAAGAAGTTTCGCACTGCCAGTAGCGTTCCAAGAGTTGTTCTATATATTTAGAGTCCATAACCTTCTATATCAATAAACGTTTGTTTTACTTTTTGCCGCGCCCTGAAGAGGTTCACTTTTACCTGCTCCTCGGTCAAGTTCAGGACCGCTGCTATTTCTTTATAACTCTTACCTTCCACATCCCTAAGCAGCATAATCAACCGCTGTTTTTCGGGAAGCTTGTTCATCAGCCGGTGTATCAACGTCATTCGTTCCTTATTCACCAGCTTTTCGTAAGGGCTCGATGCATCGGAGACCTGCTCCATTTCGGGGAGCAGCTCCACGGTACGGGAGTCTTTTCGCTCGCTACGGTCTATCGCCAGATTTCTTGCCACAGTCAAGCAATAGGCCTCAATAGAACCGAATTGCGACCACTCGTCACGCTTGTTCCAAACCCTTATCAGCGTTTCCTGCACAACATCCTCTGCCTCTGCCCTATCGAACGTAATTCTCAGGGCTAACCGAAAGAGCTTATCCTTCAGCGGGAGAATGTCATTACGAAAGCTGAGTTCTTGCATCTCTAATAAATTGACGGTTAAGTATTCAGAAAGTTACAGCCTATTGCCGTTTTTTTTTGAATTATTTTCGGATACGGGTTCCACTGTTCCCGTTGATGGCTGATGCTAAAGTAATTACGACCTCAGTCACACCGGCATTCAATGCCTCGAAAGAGTTCTCCAATTTTGGAATCATGCCACCTTGAATCACTCCATCGGCTACATATTGCTTAAATTCCTCCGGCGTTATCTGTGGAATCACGCTGTCATCATCGTCTTCGCTGCGCAGCACACCCTTCTTTTCAAAGCAGAACACCAAAGTTACATCGAACAAACCTGCCAAAGCCTTGGCGGTCTCTCCGGCAATAGTGTCGGCATTCGTATTCAGCATGTGCCCGTCTCCATCGTGTGTCAACGGAGCCATCACGGGAACCACACCCTTATGAATGAGGTCTGCCAAGAAAGCATCATTCACCTGCTTCACATCGCCCACAAACCCATAATCCACCTCCTTCACGGGACGCTTTACCGAACGGATTACATCCATATCGGCTCCCGTCAAGCCCAGTGCATTGACACCACGCGCCTGCAAGCCGGCAACGATATTCTTATTCACCAGTCCGCCATACACCATGGTCACCACCTTCAGCGTTTCGGTATCAGTGATGCGGCGGCCATTCACCATTTTACTTTCAATACCCAGTTGGGCAGCGAGCTTCGTGGCCGAGCGTCCGCCTCCGTGTACCAAGACCTTGTAGCCTTCGATGGCTGCAAAGTCATCCAATAACTTATAGAGGGTGGCTTCCTCTTCTACAATCTTGCCACCCACCTTTATTACAGTCAGTTTCTCCATTTTATTCCAAATAAGTATATCCGTACAGTCCGGAACGGTAATTAGACAAGAATTCCTTCCCTTCTTCCACAGAGATACGCCCTTCCTTGACGGACTGCGTCACCCAAGTTTCCAGCGTACGTACCAGTTTTTTAGGATTATATTGCACGTAGTCCAACACCTCAGCCACCGTCTCGCCGTCAATCAGTTGGTCGATGGTGTAGCCTTTGGAATTGACAGACACATGCACGGCATTCGTATCACCAAACAGATTGTGCATATCTCCCAGAATCTCTTGATAAGCTCCGACCAGAAAAACCGCCAGATAGTAGTGTTCCTTGTCGCGCAACGAGTGCAGCGGCAGGGTGGTCGTATCGGCACGCGAGCTGACGAAATTGGCAATTTTGCCGTCCGAGTCGCAAGTCATATCCTGCAAGGTAGCCTCGCGGTCGGGTCTTTCATCCAGCCGTTGTATGGGCATGATGGGGAACATCTGGTCGATAGCCCAGGAATCGGGCAATGACTGGAACAGCGAGAAGTTACAGAAATACTTGTCGGCAAGCAGCTTGCTCAACTTGCGGAATTCCTCGGGGCAGTGCTTCATGCCGCTGGCAATGGAGTTGATTTCGCGGCAGATACTCCAGTAGAGTTTCTCTATTTGTGCACGCGTATTCAGGTCGACGATGCCATGGCTGAAAAGGTCGAGTGCCTCTTCGCGTATCTGCTGCGCATCGTGCCAAGGTTCCAGCATACTGCGCTGGCTCAGATTATCCCAGATGTCATACAGTTCCTTCACCAGTTCGTGAGCATCCTCTCCCGGTTCCCAGTCGTCGTCCATTTCGGGCAGGGAAGCCGTTTCCAGCACTTCGAAGATAAGCACGGAGTGATGGGCAGTCAGGCTGCGTCCCGTCTCGGTAATGATATTGGGATGAGGGAACCCGTGTTTGTCGGCAACATCGACGAAAGTCGACACCACATCGTTGACATATTCCTGGATGGAATAGTTGACGGAGCTTTCGCTACTTGAAGAGCGTGTACCGTCATAATCAACTCCCATACCGCCACCGGTATCCACGAATTCGATGTTGAAGCCCATCTTGTTCAGCTGCACAAAGAATTGCGAAGCTTCACGCAAAGCATTCTTGATGCGGCGTATCTTGGTTATCTGACTGCCGATATGGAAATGTATCAGCTTCAGACAGTCCTTCATATCTTTTTTCTCCAAGAAGTCCAGCGCTTCGAGCAGTTCACTGGATGTCAGTCCGAACTTGCTGGCATCTCCTCCACTTTCTTCCCATTTGCCACTTCCACTGGAAGCCAATTTAATGCGAATGCCGATATTAGGTTTCACCTTCAATTGCTTCGCCATCTTGGCAATAAGATTCAACTCATTAAGTTTCTCTACAACAAGAAAAATGCGTTTGCCCATTTTCTGTGCCAACAGTGCCAGTTCAATGAAGCTCTCGTCCTTATATCCGTTACAAACCACGAGGGAACCCGGGTCTGTATTGACCCCTATCACAGCATGCAACTCCGGCTTTGAACCCGCTTCCAGCCCCAGATTGAACTTCTTCCCATGGTTAATCATCTCTTCTACCACGGGACGCATCTGATTCACTTTAATGGGATAGATAATAAAGTTCTCTCCTTTATACCCGTACTCGTCGGCTGCCTGTCTGAAGCAGCAGGACACCTTCTCGATGCGGTTGTCCAGAATATCGGGAAAACGCACCAATACCGGAGCCGCTACATCGCGCAACTGCAACTCGTCCACCAACTCTTTTAAATCGACGGCAACCCCATCCTTACGCGGTGTCACCACAACATGACCTTTGTCATTGATACCAAAGTACGAAGTGCCCCAACCAGTTACGTTGTACAGCTCTTCTGAATCTTCAATACGCCATTTTCTCATCAGTACATTTACTATTAGACTATTTACAATTTACTATTTTCCCACTATAGTGTGTCTTATAAAGGGGGCGACAAAAATACACATAAATCTAATATATCCAGCTCCTCGGACTGAAAAATACACATTTACAAGGGATTAAAGTCCTAAAAGTTGGCGTAACCGTTGCACGGATTCGCTAATCTGGCTGCGGCTTTCCAGATAACCGGCATCAAAGCGATAACGGGCCTGCGAGTAGAAAGGCTCACGCTTATCCAGCGCCTCCACAATGAAGGTGCGCAAATCTTCGTCCGTCTTGCCTTGCAGGATGGGGCGTTGCTGCTTCGCCACCCGGAGCCGGCGGAACAGAATATCGGGGTGTACATCCAGAAACACCGTCTGCCCGCAACCGTTCATATACTCCATATTGTCAAAAAAACAAGGAGTACCGCCACCGGTAGAGACCACGACATCCTCAAATTCCCCTACTTCATGCAGCATGTTTCGCTCCAATTCACGAAAAGAGGCTTCTCCCCGCTCGGTGAACAATTCACGGATTGATTTGTGAAAACGTTCTTCGATGTACCAGTCCAAATCAATGAACGGCACATTCATTTCGCGGGCAAAAGCCTTTCCTAAAGTAGTTTTACCGGCTCCCATGTAGCCGGTCAAGAAAATACGTATCATATCTGCTACGAGTTACAGGTTTCCTGCAAAGGTAGCAATTCCAAGCTGAAAACGCCTCTGTATCAGAGAAAAATTTTGATACGCTTGCTTAAATCTTCGAATTCCTTTTCTCCCGGTTCACCGGTGGGTGTACCGAAGGGCATCTGTGCAATCATCATCCAGTCGTCGGGCAGGTTCCAGGTGCGACGTACCTCGTCGTCAATCAAGGGGTTATAATGTTGCAGGGAGGCTCCCAACCCCATATCTTCCAGCATAGTCCAGATGGCAAACTGGTGCATGGCGGAGGTATGCTGCGACCAAGTGGGGAAATTATCCTTATAGGAAGGGAATGCTTCCTGCAGCTTTTTGACTACAGAAGTGTCCTCAAAGTAGAGCACAGTACCGTGTCCGCTGGCAAAGCAGCCGTCAATCTTGGCTTCCGTCTTGGCAAAAGCCTCGGCGGAGATGCGCGCTTTCAGGGTTTCCTTCACGATGTTCCACAATTTCTTATGTTCGTCGCCCAGCAGCAATACAATTCTCGTAGACTGTGAATTGAAAGCTGACGGCACATTCTTTACAGCTTCACGAATAACGTGCACTATCTCTTCATCCAGTACCGGCGAATCGCTGCCGATAGAATAATAGCTACGGCGATGCGCCATGGCTTCTGCAAATGTCCTCTTCATTTTTTGTCCTTTCTTTTTTTAGTTATGCTTATAAAAAAGCCATGTTACCATACAAAGAAACATATGAAAGAGTTAAGTTGTTCGGATTTTCTTTTTTACCTTTGTCCGCAGTTATGAAGAAAGAAAAATACTACGTCGTATGGGCAGGAGTCAATCCGGGTATCTACACTTCCTGGACGGACTGCCAACTACAGACCAAAGGTTACGAAGGAGCGAAATACAAGTCGTTCGAATCACGCGAGGAAGCGGAAAAAGCCTTTGCCTCTTCGCCGTACGCGTACATCAAACGGTCGGCTCCCTCTCCTGCCAAGACTACTCCCGGCACCGACCTGCTCCATAGTTGCATTTTCCACACCGAAGGCAATGTTGTTGAAGAAGGTGTCATTGAACAGAATGGCCTCTTGGTTCACGTTTCCTATCAACGCACGCAGGTCGTGGATGCGAAAATTCTTAATATTCACACCGTCAATTGTAATCTCACCTAACTGCACATCGTGATAGCGCGGCAGCAAATCCACCAATGTCGACTTGCCGGAACCGGACTGGCCGACAAGTGCAATGGTCTGTCCTTTGGGCACCATCAGATTGACGTGCTTCAACACTTCGCGCTTGCCGTCGTAACTGAAGGAGAGGTCCTTAAATTCAATCCGGTCATTCATCCCGTGCAGCGGCAACGGGTTTACCGGTTCCTTAATGGGATTCTCGGCTTTCAGTATTTTGTCCACACGTTCCATGGATGCCAGACCCTTTGGAATGTTGTATCCTGCCTTTGCAAAGTCTTTCAACGGATTGATGATACTGTACAGAATCACCATATAGAAGATGAACGTTGATGCTTCCATGGAAGTGCCGTCGCCCAGAATAAGCAGACCACCGAACCACAGTACCAATACAATGAGCAGCGTACCGAGGAATTCACTCATCGGATGTGCCAACGACTGACGGATGGCTACCTTGTTGGTTGCATCACGCAGCTCGTCGCTGCATTGCTTAAAACGGTCCACCATCTTGTCTTCGGCTATGAAAGCCTTGATTATACGCAGTCCACCAAGCGTCTCTTCCAATTGCGACATGGTATCACTCCATTTCCCTTGGGCTTCCAACGACTTACGCTTCAGTTTCTTGCCAACTTTTCCCATCAGCCAGCCCATACCCGGCAATACCAGGACAGTAAACAGAGTCAGCTGCCAGCTGGTTACAATCAGAGTGGAAAAATAAAGCAGAATCAAGATCGGATTCTTGAGCAGCATATCCAGTGAACTGGTAATGGAGTTCTCAATTTCGCCTACGTCACCGCTCATACGTGCAATGATGTCCCCTTTCCTTTCTTCAGAGAAAAAGCCGAGCGGCAAGTGCATCACTTTGGAATAGACCATCACGCGGATATCGCGTACCACTCCCGTACGAAGGGGAATCATAATGGCAGAAGAGCCGAAATAGCAGGAGGTCTTCAGCATGGTCATGAAAGCAAGGAAGAGCCCCATGAACAGCAATGTCATCTGTGGCCCGTGTGTCTCAATCATCTGGGTGACGTAGTAATAGAAATTATTCACCGCCACTTCCTTGATGCCTTCGCTCCCCCACTCCATGTACTCGTACACTTTGGTATTCTCCCCCGTTTTGAAGAGGATATTGAGAATAGGAATCAACAATGTGAATGAAAATACGTTGAATATGGCAGACAGTACATTGAGCACGATTGCCCAACCGATATATCTCTTGTAAGGCGACACAAAGCGTCGCATCAGCTGCAGGAATCGCAACAACTGCATCGTCATCCTGGCAGAATCTTTGGAAAGCTGGGTACTCGAAAGGGAAGTGGAAAGGCAAGAGATTACTCCATATCTCAACAAACTGCTGCAAGACTCCACCACCTTATACGCTCCCCACGTACTGACGCAAGTGAAAGGAGGACGTTCCATTGATGCACAGCTGTTGCTTTGCGCCGGTATGCTGCCTATCAACAGCGGCACATACAGCAGCCAATATCCTGACCACACCTACGGAACCCTGCAAAAAGCCATGCATCAGCAGAAGAACTCGCGCAACTACCTCCTGACCATTGATAAAGTATCGACCTGGAACCAAGGCGTCATAGCCTACAGTTTCGGGACCGACACCATCATTGCTTATCATGACTTTGAACTGACAGAGGCCTTTGGCACGCACAAACGTACCGGAGACGGCTCCTTCCTGGCGCAATGCAGCCAAAAAATAGAGAAGGGGGAAATCTGGAAGAAGGGGGAGAATGTTTACATGCAGCTGGTGACCTACTCCGGCCATGCTCCCTTCAAATTGCCTGAAGAATTGAAAGAGATTCATTTCTCTCCGGCCATTCCACAGAAAATGAATGACTATATGACCACTGCACGCTATACGGACAAGGCGATAGGAAAATTCGTGGAGTACTTGAAAACACTCCCACAATACGACGAGACCCTTATCGTCATCACCGGTGACCACGAAGGACTGGCTACCTACCGTGAAGAATTGTGTAACGCCCCCGGTGGCAAGGGTATCGTATCCGACAAGACATTCACCCCTTTCATCATAGTAAACTCTGCTGAAATGATACCCGTCATACTGCCGCTTCAGATGCGCACAGGCAGCTTCATACGTCTCGCCGTTCGCCAAAGCCATCCGCTCAATGTCCGGACGAAGCTCGTCCAGCAACTCCCGCTCGGTGATGCCGCATATCGCGCTGAAGTCATCCCGCATACTGATGTTCTTCAAATTATTCAGCTCACTGAAGATGCTCATCTGGCTGAACTTGCTGATTCCCGTGATAAAGAGGAAACGAAGGTATTGCCCCAATCCCTTGAGAGGACTGAAAAACTTACGCAGTTCATTCCGAAGCTCCTGCTGCAAGGGGATGTTGAAATTACTGTCCAAAAGAGGAGCGTCGTATTCGTCAATCAGGACAACGACCGGCAGACCGGTCTGTTCATACGCACGGCGGATCATACCTTGCAGACGAGCAGCAGGAGTCTTTTCCTCCTTTTCCGCCCCATAAACCTTTTCACAACGAAGTAAAAACAGATTCAACTGTTCCTGCAAATCGAACAGGGTAGTATATTTAGTCAGACTGAAATCAATATGGAATACCGGATACACGTTCCAGGCCTTTTCCAGACGCTCCATGGCCAGCCCCTTAAACAAATCTTTTTTCCCTTGAAAGTAAGCCTCAAGAGTGGATACCAACAAACTTTTCCCAAACCTCCGCGGACGGCTCAGAAAATACACACTGTCCGTGTTAGCCAATCGGTAAACCAGTTCGGTCTTGTCTACATATACACAATTCCGGTTACGCAACTATTACCGGAGATTTGAAAGAAAGTTTCCCTGCCGTCAATATCACCACTCCTGACAACTTCGTGAGTCTACTCTATTATTTCGGTATGCTTACCATCAGCGGCACATATGAAGGTAAAACCAAACTCACCATTCCCAACCAGGTGGTTCGTGAGCAGCTTTATGCCTATCTACTGAGCACCTACGATGAAGCTGACCTTAATTTCAGCAGTTACGAAAAAGAACGAGCTGTCAGTTCACTCGCCTATCGTGGCGACTGGCAAACTTACTTCGGCTACATCGCCGACTGCCTGAAACGTTACGCTTCTCAACGCGACAAACAGAAAGGGGAGTTCTTTGTCCACGGCTTCACCCTTGCCATGACAGCCCAAAACCGCTTTTACCGCCCCATTTCTGAACAAGATACGCAAGCCGGCTATGTTGATATATTCCTCTGTCCACTGCTGGAAATCTATTCCGACATGAAACACAGTTACATTGTAGAACTGAAATATGCCAAATATAAGGATTCCGAAAGCCGTGTGGAAGAGTTGCGTCAGGAAGCAATCACCCAAGCCAACCGCTATGCTGATACGGAAACGGTGAGAAATGCTATTGGCAACACGATACTACATAAAATTGTAGTGGTGTATAAAGGAATGGATATGCCTGTATGTGAAGAGGTATAATCAATATAGGAAACCAACAATCCAGATTGGCAATTTATGCCGATAAGGGGTTTCTATATCATCTGCCAATATATATGAATCCGGCAAATCTGCAATCTGATTATACCCTTTCCCTTCACCACCAACTTCCAATGTATAGCATCCGTTTACTTTAAAATCGCCTGTTTTTTACCATACTCCACCTCATGCATATAGCCTAACTGATTCACAACAAACGTTTCACGCGCTGTACCTATCTTAACCGGATGGGAAGCCAAAGCGTAGAGCAGATTAGGATTATCCAGATATATCTTATCCGGCTTCTGCATCTTTTAACAGAAAGCAAATCCGCATACAGCAGGCGGAGTAATTTGGCTCTTTCAAGCTATTCAAATATTCTATTACCGTATTACGATGAATGCCAATTGTAGTTGATAATTTAGAAATATCCACTTCAAAAGGAACAGAAGTGGCCAGAATCCCCAATAGTGCTTTCAGTTTACGGACATTACCAATATCAACTCCACACAGTTGAGGCAGCTCCGACTCAATAATAAAATTAGTAACCTGCTCAATACTTGTATAATAATCCATCTGATTCTTTAAATAGAATGGATAATATCCATACTGCAAATATTCCTTGAAAAAAAGCGAGAGGGCGACATACCTCGTTCACTCTTGAGCAAATATCTCCAGGAGAATTCAATACCTCTTCCAAAGTACATATCGGCAAATCCAACTGTTTATAAAACAGCATAAATTCCCGAAAAGAAAGTCCTTGCATCTCATAAGGAATACAACGCCTGGACAAGTCGGCATCTGCATTCAGTATATTAAGTAAAGAAGATGCACTAAATACAACCCGCAAATCAGGATACATATCATAAATCTCCTTTATCTCTTTGCTCCAAGTCGGGTACTTATGCACTTCATCCAAGAACAGGTGCTTACCACCGTGTTTATAGAAAGTATCCACCAATTCAGTAAAGTATGATTAGAAAAATACACTGAATCCAGCGTACAGTAAAGCGCTTCCCGGTTATACGCCTCATAATGCTGTTTTACATACTGCAACATTAACGTAGTCTTCCCAACACCTCGTGGTCCTCTTATAGCGATCAGTTGAGCATTCCAATTGATCCTATGCATGAGTGTGCGTACAATCTCAGTAGACGTAAGCATTAATAAACGGTCCTGCTTGGCAAATAGCGTCTCCATACATTCTTATATTTTAATTTCAGACTACAAATATAAGCATTTGCTGTTCGTAAACAGCAAAAATATCCTTTTCTGCTGTTTACGAACAGCAAATTCCCTTTCAGCACTACCATCCGGGAATTTTGAACGAATGCAAGCTCCCGTATACGGACCAATTCTGCTATCTCTTTTTCTCTGTTATAGAACTTCATACATTGTCTTTTTATATCGCAACAGCCATTGATCAACCGCTGTTGCAAAAACAAAAAGAAATATGGACTTATGCTGTTTTGATTAAATAAAGTTGTGGATTATACAGGAAAAACAAGATTATAAAGAAGGTGTTCCATGTTTTTAAGAATCTTTGTTTGGAGAAACAGCAGAAAGGGCGTACCTTTGTTTGCATTCAAACCAAACTTCTAAAAAGGGCATCAGTTATGGAAGAATATATAGCACCCAAAAGGAAACGCATCCCCTACGGCATGATGAACTTCGCCGTGATTCGCCGCGATGATTGTTATTATGTAGACAAGACCCGCTTTATTCCCATAATAGAAGATGCGGATAAGTTTTTCTTCTTCAACCGTCCCCGCCGTCTCGTCAAAAGCCTGACGGTAAGCATGTTGCAACACTATTACGACATAGCCGCCAAGGATTTGCTTTCACAAATGCTTCCACATCTAAGATTTTCAACCTTGTTGAATTTTCACCCATGTAGTCATCGGTTATATCATAACCATAGCCTAATACATCATACACTCCATCTCCAGCTGCCCTTGTTGTTACATTTGATACCGAAGATTCAACATTTGGTAAATTCTCCATTTCTGAACAAGAATAGAAAAGAAGCAAAAAGCCCAATAAATAACAAAATTTCTTCATGGTATTAATATTTAAAATTTAACAATTACCAAAAGTAAGAATATTCAATATTTAATCCAATTTAAAAGAGTGTGTTTAGAAACATGAAATAATAATGCACCCTTACCTTACATTACAACAGAAAAACCAACCTTCTGCATGACAAATAGTTAAATTACACTTATTATTAAAATGAAATTCATGTTTATAAGCATGTTTAATTAATTGGATTTAATCGTCAATATGCATATCTTCGATAATTGTTAAACTTTAAATATTAATACCATGAAGAAATTTTATTTTTTATTGGCAGTATTGCCTCTTCTTTATTCTTGTTACCAAGAATACGAAGAATTAGATTCATTTTTAAATGAAAAGGTAGATCAAATTAACACACGAACTACCGGTGATGAAAAATATGATGTTTTAGGATATGGTTATGACATCACTGATGAATATTTAGGTGAAAATGCCGTTAAGTTACAGGTCATAAATGTCCAAGCATTTGTGAATGATGGTGACAATAAATATCGATTTGACAATCCATTTATTGGCATTATCGAACAGAATTGTTATGCAGGGAAAATGCTTACTCGTTTCTTGAAGATATAAGAACTAAAACTGATTTTAGTGGATCGGTAGCTTCTTTAATAGATGTGAAGAAAGATGGTTTTTCTCAGGTACAGTTTCTACGAAATTTGAGTCTGATAAAAAATATTCATTTTCTACCAAATTTTCATATGCAAAAGCAGAAGTTATAAAAAGCAAAGAAGATATCTTTTAAACACAGATATAAACTCATTATCTAAATATTTAACCCCATCATTCTTATCAGATATTCAAAATATTCAGCAGACAAAATTGTACTCAAATATGGAACACATGTCTTGACAAACTTTACTGTTGGTGGGAAATACACAGGATTATATAAATCTGCTATCGTGGAAGAAAATAACCATACTGAAAAAACAAAAACTGTAAGTGCAGGTGCTAAAGCTAACTTTTCGGGCATTGGACTTGATGCCAATGGATCATGGAGTACAACTAGCATACAAGAAAGCAATACTAAAAACTCCAATTGGCAACTTTTCATCAAATCATACGGTGGCTCCACATCAGGTACATCAATGACCATAAGTTCAACTCCAACATTCACCATAAACTTAGGAGAATGGACAAATTCTGTGGATGACGCACATTCGGTATTGATATCTGTCAATTGGAACGCAACCTATCCGATCTATGATTTAGTCGAGGACCCAGTAAAAAAGAACAACTAAAAACAGCAGTTATTAATTACATTAATAGCAAGAGCGTTGAAGTCCTTGAAATAGTTCCTTTTATCGATATTGGGAAATGGAGAACATTATTTTGCGCAAGAGTACGCCCCAAAATTATGGTATGACCAATATACTTATGAGCAAGTAGCATGCTATTTGTTAGCAAAGCAACAAAATGGAAGTGTACCTCTAAACCGATACTGGGGTGACGGAGAACATTATTACACTTTAGACTCAACGCCAACCTTATTAAACGGAAAATATAAACTTGAAGGAGTTGTTGGATACATTTATAGAAATCAAGTACCAGGTACTGTTCCTTTATACGTCTATTGGGGAAATGGTGAGCATCACTATGACTTACAATATGCACCTAAATTATGGTATGGTCAAGATAAATATGAAGGAATTACTGGATATGTATACCCCATCAACGATTAGTTTGCAATAAAGAGAAAATGCCCTAAAATGTCCCTAAATGTGAAATATGGAACTCGTTCTGAATCCCATATTTCACATTTACACAAAAGATTTTATAGTGTTGTAATTCCCGATACAGCATATATAGGCCATAGTATTCATCATTTTAGTTCTTAAAAGGTAGGAAGTCGAAATTTCTCCTGTCCCCTCTATAATTCATTCATTTGCAATCATCAAGATTTCTTTCTTTTTCCTCTCAACCGGCGTATAAACCGTTTTAACTCTTTCACTATACTAACAAATATATTTTTCTTCTTTCTCACAGGAATGTCCTCCAGAATTACTCCCATAGTCAGCCCCTTTTCGAACTCCTTCTCAAATTGCCAATTCACAATTACTGTTTTAGGGTGAACTAGAGGAAAATCCAGCGAGTATGAAGTTATCGCTTCAGCAGGCGGTTCACCTAAACAATGCGTTCCATCTTCACCAAAACCAATATTAGCAATAAGGTTCTTACTTGGGAAAATGCACAATTGACTTTGGGCAGCTTGAGAAAAATACCACGGCCAATCCCATGCATTCACTTTATTTTGATCAATTAAGTCCAGCGCAGTAAGCCAATGTGCGCCCCTTCTTTTGATCATACACCATTAGTGGGACAACCTCTTTCCGATAATCATAATTCTCCAATTCTATATCAATATTGCACCATGCACGTTTCCAAGTAGCCCATCCCCAACAAGCTCTAAATCGGGAGAAGACATAAGAGGTTGACAGTGGTATTGAAACTTCACTATGTCCAGCTATCATACTAACCCTATTATCATTACGATATTTCACAAGCATTTCTCTCACAAAAGGAAAGAATGTCAAATCAGGAACACAATCATCTTCTAGAATTATTCCTTCCTCTTCATGTTTAAAAACCATGAAATACTCTCATAAGGCCCATATTTACATCCCAGATTCTCATCTCTATACATAAGATGTAGTTCACAGTCCCAATCAACTTGTTTTATTATATCACGTGTTTTGTCACACATTTCTTTCTCTTGCAAATCTCTCGGGCCATCAGCAGCAACATATAATTTCTTTGGCTTAATCTCTTTTATCCTTTCAAAAACTTTAATCGCCGTGTAATACCTTTTAAAAATAATAAAGAGAACAGGTACATTATATTCCATAATCATTCCAATTTAGATCCGTACAAAAGCACAAACCGAAGATATTCCAGTCTCATATGCTTCGTTTTTTTTTATATCGAAGTAAAGGTATGAAATACAAATTTAAATCAAAAAGTTTATCTTATATATTTCACTATAAATTAAAATAATAAGGAATACATATTCTATCCAATAGAATATTTACTACTTTTGTACGCAAGAAAAAATCATTATTATGGGAGAGATTATTATCAAAGGCAAAATATTCACCTTTGAAGACGTAAAACTAACATATGATAATGCAACCACCATTGATGCATCTATCGCCAAACAAAATTTATTGGATTTTAAAAGGTACTTGATGAAAGGAATATTAAATTCCTCATTATGCACGGCACATTACTAGGAGCAATACGTGAGCATGACTTCATAAAAAGATGACATTGACATTGACACATGCACCCTTAGTGAAGAAAAAGCTAATTGAAGCAATTCCTGCTTTAGATAAAGTTGGCCTAAAACTATGTCGTTACGAAAGTAATATTCTTTATTCTTTTATTAGAAACGGAGTTTATATTGATGTATATATTGTGAATAAGCTAAAAGGTTTAATTAGTCCATTTTATGTACGATATTTACACTATATCATACCCAGAAAGTTTTTAGATATACTAAAAGCATATCATTCCTTGGAGAAACATTTTATATTCCCAATCATAGTACAGAGCTATTAAAAATTCTGGTATGGAGAAAACTGGCGTACACCGATTAGCAATGCCCCTTCCAATGACGAAGATTCTCGAGGAACTTATTTAGAACACCATTGAGATTCCTATTTAGGCCAATACACAAAATCATCAAATAATAAAATAAGTTCATCCATATTTTACATTTGTAGTGTCTCTTTGAGAAAAAGAATTCAATTTCAGTAAGAACAATAAAATAGGTTTAATACGATACTGAATCGACGAGTGTGGCATAATTCTTCAAATAAAGCATATAATGGTTGTTGTTTCATATGTGTAGCTGACTCTAAGGCTTCATATACCATTTTTGGAAAATAAGTGCGCAACACAGATTCTCTTTCATTTACACACAATTCTCCATTAGAACTTATCCCACACACATCATATATACTTATAATTCTTTTTGTATATGTTTATATGAGGAATTCTCCAATACTATTTTCTTTATAAAGAACTCAAAATCAGAAACCAAACTAAGCGTCTCATTATATAAAGAATCTTGAAATAAACTTCTCTTTATAAAACAAGCTTGATGTCCCAATGTTGTTTTAATAAAAAAATCCATATCCAGAACATCAGGATATACTTGAACAACTCCATCTAATCCCCCCCAGCAAGGAGCATGTCACCATAAATAACATCTTCGCCCGATGCCAAAAGAGTGGCCATATCTGCCAAAACCTCAGAATCAAATAAATAATCTCAGAGTTCAAAAAAAAAAACAAGTATTCGCCTGTTGATTTTACAATTCCTTTATTCATTGCATTATAAACACCAGTGTCTTTTTTCAGAACACCAATAAAGAAAAGGATGCCTGATTCTCCAAGATAACCTTTCTACTACCGTCAACACTTCCGCCATCTATGACAATCCATTCATAATTACTATCAGCTTGGCTCTTTACACTTTCTATAGTTTTTACTAAGCCTTCAACATTATTATAATTTATTGTAATAATAGATATTTTCATTTCAATTTTCATTTCAATTTTCATTTCACTAAATAAAAATACAACATTCTCATATTAGGGATTCAGAGTTTTCCTTGCCAACGATAACGCTTAAATTTAAATAACCCAACCAATACGAGAATTGATATACAGTTACAATTTTCCGCTCTCTTTTCGACAAGACTTTTTCAATAAGCATGGAAATTCTTTAATTTCAGATACAAGCGACTTTATCTCCCTATCCATTTCTACTAATTGCTTTCCTAGGAAACACCTTTGAACTGTTCTTACATGAAAATAAGCTTTTCTTTCCTTAATTCCTCAGACAATCCACTCTGTTCTATATAATCATTAAACCATTTTTGTATATACTCTAAAATCTTCATATTTAGCATCATCAAAGTTATCTAAGTGCGAAGTAGAAGAAGAAGAAAAATTATAATTAATAATTTCATAATGAATAGTCGCTACTTTCTTTGTAAAAAGCATAACTGAGTCGAAAGAATTATGTCTTCTCCTAAAGATATATTCGGACATACAATACTATGCTCATATAAAGATCTTAAATGAAACTTAGCCCAAACACACCAATAGGCTTTCCCAGTCATCATAGCTTTTAGATAGTCGATCCCAGATAACTCTTTAAAATCAAAATTCAACGATCGTTCTACTTTACCATCTTCTAAATGGAAAAGAAAAGGAGCTACAACCATATCAGCCCCTGTTATTTCTGCTTTAGCTAACAAATATTCTATAGCTCTTTCACGTAAAAAGTATCATCACTATCCAAATATTGGATATATTTTCCATGAGCATTTTTTATGCCACTATCTCTTGCCAAAACTCGTCCTTCATTTTCCTTCTTATTCACTAGAATCACACGTGGATCCGCAGAAGAGAATTTCTCTATAATCGCCTTAGTATTATCTCTACTACCATCATTAACAACTATAATCTCCAAATTTTCATAACTTTGGCATACAACACTTTGAATACAATCATTCAATGTATCCTCACTATTATAAGCAGGTATTATAACGGAGACCAAAGGATCCATTATTAGAACATATCATTACACTATTTTATTATATATTAATCAACTCAAGTTATTCCAAAACAATCTAGTAAGTAAAAGACGAGTAACTATACCTGCACTAATTTTTACAAAATCTGAGGCAAAACAATCAATGCTATATTTTCCCAACATATCTAGATCTATCTTTTCTGAAAACTTTTTTCTTACTCTAACATC
>VOFH01000004.1_pt1 | contig 26001 bp, 43 predicted proteins | sample 5384091 | NCBI WGS metagenome assembly VOFH01 (sample SAMN12384727, study PRJNA508395) | human gut metagenome | isolation source: healthy gut G | host: Homo sapiens
CCGGTGACGCTTGAGGTTATGCAGGCAGTAGTCATTGCAATAGCAGTAATTCCACTTTGCAGGCTTGCTGAGTACAAAGGAATGTCAAGACGGGCTGTGTTAATAATATGTATAATATACTGTTTTTATCCGGTTATAAGCGGCGGATGCTTTTATGATATACACGAGAATATGTTTCTTCCAGTGCTTATATTTACATTTCTGCTATATATGGAAAAAGATAATATGACAGGAATATTAATATCTGCAATACTTATATGCCTTGTAAAGGAAGATGCACCGGTATTTCTTATGTTCATTGCACTTTATATGATAATAGGAAAGAGAATGTATAAAAAGGATTTATTATACTGATATTATCCATAGTGTATTTTGTCATTGCCTGCAAGATAATTGATATAATAGGAACGGGCATAATCTCTGACAGATTTAATAATATGATTGCGGAAGGTAATGGTAATATAACAGGAATAATAAAGACGGTTATTAATAATCCAGCGTATATAATTACGCAGATTATGGATAAAATAAGATTGCTTATATATTAAAGACACTTGGTGTTCTTTTGTTCATACCATTATGTACAAGAAAGTGGAGCAGATTTATTCTTCTTGGACCTTATATAATGTTTAACCTTATGTCCGATTATGAATATTTCCATAGCATATATTTTCACTATTCATTTGGTTCGGGTGCACTTCTTATATACCTTTTGATTATTAATATATGCGATATGGATGTGAAGAAGAAAATGTTAATGCTTCGTATGACAGCTATGGCAGTAGTTATATTTTTATGGCATTCAATGTATCAAGGCTTGATAATGCGTTTAATTATGTGGACGAGAATAATAAAAGGGTGATTGATACTATGAATGAAGGACTTAGTACAATTCCTGACGATGCAAGCGTTACAGCGACAACATTTTTATGTGCCAGTTTATCAAAGCATAAGATATTGTATGAATTATATTATACCGACAAACAGACAGAGTATATAGCTTTGGACTTAAGATACAGCGATACTTATTACAATGTCAGCAGTTACCTGAATTCATCACAGTATGAAACTGTATATTATGCAGAAAATGTAATCGCAGTATTCAAAAATAGAGCAACAGGCAATTGATTAAATTGTCAGATTTGTTATAATACATCTATATAATTATGTGAATTGGAGGACAAGTAAGATGATAGCAGAATCAATGAAAGCACTTGTTAAAGGAAGCTCAGTTATCAGAGCAATGTTCGAGGAAGGTAACAGGCTTGCTAAGATATATGGAGCAGAAAATGTATATGACTTTTCATTAGGTAATCCTAATGTGCCGGCTCCGGATGAAGTTAATGAGGCAATCAAGAATATAGTTGATGAGGAAGAGTCAGTTGTCCTTCACGGATATATGAGCAATTCAGGCTTTGAAGATGTAAGAGAAGCGATTGCACAGTCACTTAATAAGAGATTTGATACACATTTTAATTACACTAATATTGTTATGACAGTTGGTGCGGCAGGTGGTCTTAATACAATACTTAAGACAATTATCAATCCTGGTGATGAGGTGCTTACATTTGCACCATTCTTTGGAGAATATAGGAATTATGTAAGTAATTTTGGTGGAAAGCTTGTTGCAGTATCTCCAGATACAGCTACTTTCCAGCCAAAGTTTGATGAATTTGAGAAGCTTATTAACAAGAATACCAAGGCTGTAATTGTCAACAATCCTAACAACCCAACAGGAGTTGTGTATTCAGAAGATACAATAAAGAAGTTAGCTAAGATTATGGAAGACAAGCAGAAAGAATTAGGCATAGAGATATTCCTTATAGCTGATGAGCCATACAGAGAATTAGCTTATGACGGTGTTGATGTTCCATATCTTACTAAATATTACGACAATACTATTGTTGGTTATTCATACAGTAAGTCGCTTTCACTTCCAGGTGAGCGAATCGGATATCTTGTGATTCCAGATGAAGCAGCAGATTCAGATGATATGAAGTCAGCAGCTTCTGTAGCTACAAGAATTTTAGGATTCGTTAATGCACCATCATTACAGCAGAAGGTCATTGCCAGATGTCTTGATGCCAAGGTTAATATCGAAGCTTATGATAAGAACAGAAAGGCAATATACGAAGGACTTACAAAGCTTGGTTTTGAATGTATTAAGCCAGAAGGAGCGTTTTATCTCTTTGTCAAATCACCAACAGAAGATGAGAATATTTTCTGTGATACAGCTAAGAAGCACAATATACTTATTGTTCCTGGTTCATCATTTGGCTGTGCTGGTTTTGTAAGGATGGCTTACTGCGTATCATACGATACAATAATTAATTCACTCCCACATTTTGCAGAAGTTGCTAAAGAGATGGGTTTATAAAATCAATATGCGAAAAATGTACGCGGAAATGAGGATTATTAATGAAAGCTTGGGAGAGTAATATAAGAAAGGTTGAACCTTATGTTCCGGGCGAACAGCCTAAGGTTCAGAATGTTATTAAACTTAATACTAATGAGAATCCATATGGACCATCAGAAAATGTCAGAAAAGCAATGGAAGCAATAGATATAGACCGTTGCAGATTATATCCGGATCCTGATGTGACTAAGCTTGTTAAGAGCATTGCAGATTATTATGGAATGGATAATAATCAGGTATTTGTCGGTGTGGGCTCAGATGATGTGTTATCAATGTGTTTCCTTACATTTTTTAATGGAAAGAAGCCGGTATTATTCCCGGATATTACATATTCTTTTTTATAGTGTATGGGCTGATCTGTACCGTATACCATATGAGAAGCAGAAGCTTGATGATAATATGAAGATTGTTCCAGAAGACTATTATAAAGAAAATGGCGGTGTAATCTTCCCTAATCCTAATGTTCCAACAGGTCTTTAATGGATCTTGACAGTGTAAGGGATATTATTGAACATAATAAAGATGTTGTAGTTATAGTTGATGAAGCATATATTGATTTTGGAGGAGTATCAGCTAATGGATTTAGTGAATGAATATGATAATGTACTTGTTGTACAGACATTTTCTAAGTCACGTTCTATGGCGGGTATGAGAATTGGATATGCGTTTGGTTCAAAAGAACTTATAAAGGCACTTAATGATGTGAAATTCTCATTTAATTCATACACAATGAATATGACATCAATTGATATGGGTGTTGCTTCAATCAATGATAAGAAGTATTTTGAGGAATGTGTTGAAAGAATAACAGCTACAAGAGAAAGAACTAAGGAAGAACTTACAAAGCTTGGATTTACGTTCCCAGACTCTAAGGCTAACTTTATATTTGCTACACATAAGAGTGTTCCAGCTAAAGAAATATTTGAAAAGCTTAAGGATTTGAATATATTTGTAAGATATTTTGCACAGCCAGGAATTGATAATTATTTAAGTATTACAATAGGTACAGATGAGCAGATGGATAAGCTTATAAGTGCTTTATCTGAGATTGTTGGTTAGAGGAGACTTTATGGCAGTACCATTTGAGAATAGAAACTTCCATAAGGAAATGCTAAAGCTTGCAGGACAGCTTCAAAAAAAAGAAGGAAAAGTACCAAGATTATTATTACATAGCTGTTGTGCACCTTGCAGTAGTAACTGTATTGAAGTTCTATCGAAGTATTTTATGGTTACAGTATTTTATTATAATCCGAATATATCAAGTGATGAGGAATATAAGAAAAGAGTTGCAGAGCAGATAAGATTTATAAAAGAATTTGATACCCCTAACAAAGTTGAATTCATCGAGGGTGATTATGAACCGGATGTATTCTTTAAGGAAGTTAAGGGCTCTTGAGAAAGAGCCAGAAGGCGGTAAGCGTTGTTTTAAATGTTATGAATTAAGATTAAGAAAGACAGCAGAACTTGCCAAGGCAGAGGCGTATGATTATTTTACAACAACTCTTACAATCAGCCCATTAAAGAACAGTGTAAAGCTTAATGAGACAGGCTTAAAAGCTTCAGGAAGAATATGGTGTTAATTACCTGCTTTCGGATTTTAAGAAGCAGGAAGGTTATAAGAGGTCTATTGAGCTGTCAAAGGAATATGGATTATACAGACAGAATTACTGCGGCTGTGTATATTCAAGACAGCAGATATTAATGAGCAAATAAATATATGCACAGTTAGGTGGTGCCACAGTGGCAACACCTATAATTAGTGACGAAGGGTTATATATTTTGACACCGGTGTCATATTATAGTATGTTATCATTAACCAGACAGAGTATAATAAGGAGGAATAATTATGGCTAAGAAGAAATCAGGCATTGTTAAGGCAGCAGTAGGTATTGGTGCGGTAGTAGTTGCTGGTAAAGTTGCATACGAGAAGTATAAGACAACTAAGAGCCGTTATACAAAGGAAGAACAGGATAGTGCAGATCTTGAGGTCCGCAAATATAATGCAATATGTGAGAAGAAGGTTGTTGAAGTAGAAGACGAGGAATTTGTTGGCTGTGAGATAAAGTCAGTAGCTTCTAATACAACTCTTGACCTTGGTCTTGCTGTATTTGAAAAAGATGTATACATTAATTTTGAAAGTGTATGCAGTAATGTCACAATCATTCTTCAGAGGGTGTTAATGTGGCGTGTGACATAGAAAAGAGAATAGCAGGTGTTCATGATCTTGTAGAAAATGTTGATGAAGAAGGAATTCATACAGTATATGTAATTGGAAAAGCAACATTAAGCAAGGTTGATATTATTCCTGTTAATTTTTATGTGGACGACGATGATGTAGAAGATATATTAGCAGAAGATGATTTTGATGAAGAAGAAGCATTTCCAGAGTCAGGAGATGTAGACGTAAAAGTTATTAACAAGAGCGAGAAAGAGGCTGTGTCAGAAGAAACAGTTAAGTCAGAAGACGGCTTTAAGCCTGCAGATAACGCTGATACTACTGAGGACAACACAGAAACTATTAATCTTGAAGAAGTTAAGTAGTCAGGATAAAGCGTATGAAGTTCAGGGATAAAATGATAGAATATTTTGATAATATTCCAGAAGGTACCGTTGTAGTTGCTAATGCAATGTATGAACAGGGATTTACCAGGATGAGCCACGATGCTTTTTTCAGGTCTATAGAAAGACTGTGCGAGGATGGTTACATTTTAAGAGCTGGAAAAGGAATGTATATTAAGACATCTGATGGTGATAAGAACATAGAAGAATTACTGCTTAATTATTTCTTTGGAGATAATAACGACAGTGGAATGTTTATAGGCTACAGGCTGTATAACAAGTATATGATATCATCTTACAAGGGCGATAAGATAGAGCTGTATTCAACTGTGATAAGAACAAGAACCTGTGAGCTTGGCAATATAATAGTTAAAAGACCAGAGGTTGATCTGGATTTTGAGAATTCCAAAGTGCTTGAGGCTTTGGAGATTTTGCAGAATTATCATAATATCGAGAATTTAGATAAGCTGAAGTTTGCAAGGTATGCCAAGCAGTTTGCAGGCAGCTATAATGATGAGGCGGCTGTAAATGTGCTTTTACATATGAAATATAAGAAAAGCACGATAGCTTTATGAAGAAGATACTTGATATGTATAAGACACAGAATAGTTTACAGCAGTTTTTAAGCTACGCTTCAGATTATAAAATTCCGGCTGTCAGAGGATAGCAAGATAAATGTATGAATAAAAATACAAAAAAAACGCTTTACAACAGTAAAGCGTATGTATATAATAACGCTTGAACAATAATAAAAAAGCAGAGTAGGAATATGTGCGTTAAGTGCCATTTGGACAGGGAGTTGCCATTTGGACGAAAAGTTCTCTTGCGATACATAATCCGCATCCCGCTGCTACATACTACGGCGAATAACCTCCTATGTAGAGCGAAGATTACTGCAAAGGAGGTTTTTTATGTCAATTTTATTAAGAAATTTTGCATTTTCTGCAAAAGAATTCAAGAGCATTAAGTCAATAGTTGCCGCGGCATTATTGATAGCTCTGCACACAGTATTAGCTGTGTTTGTATCAATTCAGGTAACACCAACACTTAGAATTTCAGTATCCTTTCTTGCCAACTGTGCAATAGGATATATGTTTGGTCCAGTTATGGGCTTTGTGTGTGGTGGACTTGGAGATTTGATTCAGTTTGTTATTAAGCCTACAGGTGCATATTTTCCTGGCTGGACAATAAGTGCGGCATTAGCTGGATTTATATATGGTCTGTTCTTTTTATGGCTGTAATCTGAAGGTAGCTGAAAAGTATGATGAACAGGGTCAGAAGAAAGGTATATTAAGGATTATAGACTTTAAGTTCCTTTTAAGATGTGCAGCGGCACTTACAATTGATACATTACTTGTAAATGTATTACTTGGAACTTACTGGTGCAGTATAATGTATGGAAAAGGGCTTCGCATTTTACTTATCAATACGTTTTGCTAAGAATATGATACAGCTTCCAATTAACATTATACTGACATATTATGTATTAGGATTTATTAAATACATTAATAATAAAATTTATGAATAAAAATATGTTGATAAAAGAATATTAATGGACAGTACATCAGCACGGAAAGGAAGAAAGTTATGTCAAAGATAATGATAGCATCAGATATTCACGGTTCTGCATATTATTGCAGATTAATGTTAGACAGATTCAAGGAGGAGAACGCAGAAAGATTAGTTCTTCTTGGAGATATACTCTATCACGGACCAAGAAATGATCTTCCTAAAGAATATGCTCCCAAAGAAGTTATCGCAATGCTTAATCCCCTGCGCAATAAGATAATATGTGTAAGAGGTAATTGTGATACAGAGGTAGATCAGATGGTGCTTGATTTTAATGTGTTATGTGAACAGGCATATGTTAATTTTAATGGCCGTTCAATAGTATTAGCACACGGACACAAGCTTGATGAAAAGAATATTCCGGCGTTAAATGATGGCGATATCCTTTTATGCGGACATACACACGTTCCAAAGTGTGAAAAGAGAGATGGATATATATATATGAACCCAGGTTCAGTATCTATCCCTAAGGAGAACTCAGCTCACAGCTATATGATACTTGATGATAAGTTCTACTGGAAAGACCTTGATGGTAATGTATATATGGAACAGAAATATTAAACTATAACAGCCTTTTAATAATTCTTTATATATTTTTAATTGCTTTTTGCAAAAGTATATGATAGAGTATTATTTGATGATAATTATTGAGAAATGTGAAAGGCTGGATTGTTTATGAATGGTTTTCAAGGATAAATTTGCAAGATTTATGTATGGAAGATATGGCATGGATCAATTGTCAAGAAATTTATCTTTAATATGTCTTGTGTTACTGGTTATAACAATGTTTAGCAGAAGCAATGTATTATATGCCATAGCACTTGCAGGAATAATATATACATATTTTAGGTATTTTCGCGTAATATATCTAAAAGAAGCAAAGAGAATGAGAAATACCTGTCTTTCCATTATAAAGTAGTGGGAAAGATTAACAGAATTAAATATATAATTAAAGACAATAAGACACATAAGATATTTAAGTGTCCAAGTTGTTCACAGAAGATAAGGGTGCCTAGAGGAAAAGGCAGGATAAGTATTAAATGTCCAAAGTGCAGAATAGAATTTGTTGAGAAGACCTGATTTAAAGTGTAAAGACTTGAATCAGGTCTTTACTTATATTATGGTGAATATAATTAATGGAATATAGTGAAAGAATTGCCAGCGGCATTATTGTAGAAGAAAAATGGCAATTATTTATCTATTGTAATGCCGGACGATTTGAATATGAACCAGAAGCTTGAAAATATATTGAATGTATCTTTAGATGCCACAGAAGACGAATTAAGAAAAGCTGACAGCCTTAGTACAGGTTATAACTGGCGTGATAATACATGGGAGATAATAGTTAAATATTCAGGAAGTCTTGAGAGTATACGAAACAGATATAACGTATATATCAAAGAGCTTCTTAATTATTATGCAATTATAGTGGCTGATAAAGCTACAATAGAACTTATATCGCAGGAAGATGTCATAGATTATGTGGAAAAGCCTAAGAGTCTTTATTATCAGATAGAACGCACTAAGACAGCCGCATGTGTAGGAAGCGTGAGGGCGGATGGGAACATTTTATCAGGAAAAGGTGTTATTGTCGGAGTGATTGATACAGGGATAGATATATTTGATAATGCTTTCAGGAATTCTGATGGGACTACAAGAATACTTAACATATATGACCAGACGACAGGTGAGAAATACGATAAACAGTCGATTGATGAGTATATAAGGCTTAAGGAGGATTTATCAGGCGGTACATTTTCTTATGATAATGCTCCAGGGGTTGATAACATAATGCATGGAACGGATGTTTCGTATATAGCGGCAGGCAGTTTGGGCGTTGCTTACGAGGCTGATATTATAGCAGTTAAAATGGGATATTCTATTAATAACCAGTTTCCAAGGACAACAAGCCTTATGGATGCAATTGATTATATTATAAGAAAAGCAATTGAATACAGAAAGCCTGTGGCAGTTAATATAAGTTATGGCTGTAATTATGGTGCACATAATGGTAATACGTTATTAGAGAGCTTTATTGATGATATATCCAAAAGCTACAGGTGTGTTATATGTGTAGGGAGTGGCAATGAAGCAGATAAAGCGATACATTTTGGGGGATTATTAATACCGGACAGGTACAGACAGCGTATCTTAGTGTTGGTGAATATCAGAGTGCCATAGATATCCAGATATGGAAGAATTACTGGGATACAATTGATGTAATGTTAATCAATCCGCGTGGCGAACAGATTGGAATAATAACTGAGGGGAGAATTAACAGGTATGAAACATACAATACTGAGATTATAACATTGCTTGGTGAACCATCTCCATATAATATATATCAGGAAATATATATTAATCTTATTCCAAAGACTGATTATATATTATCAGGTATATGGCAGATAGTGTTGATGGCAGGAAGTATAAGGGCAGGTGAATATAATATATGGCTTCCGTCAAGTCAGGCACTTGGTTATGCAACAGCATTTAATAATCCTACAGCTGATGGGACGATTACAATACCTGCAACGGCAAGAAACTGTATAGCAGTTGGGGCGTATAATGCATACACGAATTCTTATGCAGCATTTTCGGGACGGGGATTTGATAATAGCATAAGAAATGTTAATGCAGGAGTTAAGCCGGATATCACAGCACCAGGTGTCGATATAAGCATTGCAAGGCAGAGGGGCATGATATTACATATAGAAATGTTACAGGCACATCTTATGCAGTTCCGGTTGTTACAGGTGCGGCGGCACTTCTTATGCAGTGGGGAATAGTTATGGGCAATGACAGGTTTATGTATGGCGAGAAATTAAAGGCAGCTCTTATTGATGGTTCTAAGCCAGTAGGACTTGTTGGGATTACACGAAACGATAATCAGCCAGACCCGCGTACAGGCTGGGGAGCGGTGTGTCTTAAGAATACGCTTAATAAAATTTTATAAATCATCTTGAAATTCATACAAACATTGTGGTATAGTATGTTTATAGAATGAGAAATATAATAAGTCCATTATACTTAAGACTGTTATATTTAAGAATGGAGGATTTAGATGAAGATATCAACAAAAGGCAGATATGCATTAAGGGTTATGATAGATTTAGCAGAACACGATAATGGCGAATATATAACACTTATGGATATAGCTGAAAGACAAGGAATTTCAGAGAAATATTTAGAATCAATTGTTTCTTTATTAAGCAAGAATGATTTTCTTATATCATTAAGAGGAAAGGGTGGTGGATATAAGCTTTCAAGGCGTCCAGAGGAATACACAGTATTAAGCGTATTACAGTGTACAGAAGGTTCTTTAGCACCTGTTGCCTGTCTTGAGAGCAAGCCTAATAAGTGTCCTAAGCTTGAAGAGTGCAAGACAATTACTATGTGGGAGAATTTTGAGAAGACAATCAATGATTACTTTAACAAGATAACAATAGCAGACCTTATTAATTCTGGTAATGGAATTGATAACTATGTTATTTAATATATATGCCAGAATGTCACTTGAGTGCCAGTCTGGCATATTTTATGTAATAGCAGGCTTTATCTGTTATAGATAATAAATGTCTTGAGGTATTTATTATCTTTCGGACATGGCTTATCTATGGGGAAAAAAGCCACCAGCACCGCCGCAGGCACAGCATATGCCAATACATTTTGCAGCAGAAGCAATATCAAAGCCAGAACCCTGATTAATGGCAACAGAGATAACACATAAAATGCAGAAGTATATAATACCATAGAGTATTCCCCATATAAGACGGTTGCATTTTCTTATGTGTCCTAATATAAGTCCACCTGCAAATGTGCTGATACCATAGGCGGCAGTAATACATATGCTTATTATGTTATTGCTAAGTGACATTTTATACATACATATAGATATAATTATCAGTAAAGCAATTGTTATAATATAACCAGCTATTAAGGTCTTTAGTATTCCAATTAATTTGTTCATACAGCATTTCCAATCTATATATATTCTTTACAATTATGTCCATATATTTGATAATATTCATTCAACTTGACATCTGTATTATTAATACTGTAATATATTAAAATATAACACACAAATTAAAGTGTTGTATATAAATATTATTTTATAAAAAGAATGGAGGAATAATTCCTTGGATACGGACAGTTATATTCAACTTATAACTATTATTATTTTATTATTTCTTTCGGCATTTTTCTCGTCAGCTGAGACATCATTTATGACTGTAAGCAAGATGAAAATTGTTCGCTTATGGATGAGGGCAACAAACGTGCAGCTTTAGTTGCTAAGATTATAGATGATTCTGGAAAGTTGCTAAGTGCCGTACTTATAGGTAATAACATTGTTAATATTTCCTGCTCAGCACTTGTTACTACATTTACAATAAAGGTATGGGGAAGCTATGCTACAGGAATAGCAACTGGTGTTCTTACACTTTTCGTTCTTTTATTCGGAGAAATAACCCCAAAGAATCTTGCTACATATTATTCTGTTAAGCTTACATTATTATATGCACCAATTATATATGGTCTTATGGTTATATTGACACCTGTGATATTTATAGTTGACCATCTTGCTGGCGGAGTATTAAGAATATTTGGTATTAAATCTAATGATAAGAATTCAACTATTACTGAGGAAGAACTTCGTACAATAGTAAAGGTAAGTCCATGAAGAAGGAATTATCGAGAAAGATGAAAGACAGATTATTGATAACCTGTTTGACTTTGGAGATACAAGCGTTAAAGACGTTATGATTCCAAGAATTGATATGACAGTTGCAGATGTTAATTCATCTTATGAAGATATAATTACATTATTTAAAAGTACAATGTATACAAGAATACCGATATACGAGAATGATTCAGATAATGTAATCGGTATACTTAATATTAAAGATTTGATAGTCGGTGATAAAAAAAAGACGAAACCTTTAATATAAGAGATATAATGAGAAAACCATTTTTTACATACGAACATAAGAATACATCTGAGCTGTTTAAAGAAATGCAGCTTAACAGATACAGTATTGCAATTGTTCTTGATGAATACGGACAGATAGCTGGTATGATAACAACTGAGGATTTGCTTGAGGAAATTGTTGGTGAAATCAGAGATGAGTATGATACAGATGAGAAAGACGATATGACTAAGATAAGGGATAATACATATCGAATTAATGCATCGTGCAAGCTTGATGACATTAATAGTGAGCTTGGAACTAAGTTGTACTCACAGGATAATGACTCGCTTGGTGGATTTATATCAGAAAAGCTTGACAGAATACCTAAAGCCGGGGATAAGCTGACAATTGATAATGTATGGCTGTTTGTTGAACGTTCTTCGGTAAACAGGGCAGAGTCAGTTATATTAAAGATACAGCCGGATAATAAAGACACTAATGACAGATAATATAATGAACACCAAAGTGTTAATCTTAAAAGCTCTTTGTGGAACTTTATATGCACTGAAAGGCTGCACAAGAATTGCTGGATATTATAACAAAGTCAGAAAATATCATATCAGAGGCTTAGTACACTGATATGAATATAATTAATATACTTATAGAAGAATGTGATTAAGTAAATGCTTAGTCACATTTTTTGTTGTATATTTTTATTTCATATTTTGTTGTGTATTCAAGCATTATATAAAAAACGATGCAACATTTTATTTCAAAATGTTGCATCCATTATTAATATCTTATTCTTATTTACATATTCTATATCGTCTATTTTTCATATTACTTTACCCCTTTTTATAAAAAAATTGACTTTTTTAGAAACTTTTCAAAGATTAACCTTTAAAAATACAGAATCTTTATCGTCCTGCTTAATTCCTAAGTATCTTTTAGTTATCTCATAAGATGAATGGTTATAGATATCCATAAGAATTGCAGGAGGTGTTCCACATTTCCAAGCATAATACCCGAAGGTTTTACGCATTGAATGGCAGCTTATTCCGTTTTCAAGATTAAGAATATCAGCCGCGTGTTTGATAATACGGAATGCCTGCGAACGGCTTAATGCAGTATTATTGTATCTCCCTGGGAATATATACCCCTCCCCTGTTACGTCATCAAGGCTCTCCATATACCTAGATAACCCTTTTCTTGTGCTTTTGTTAATTGCTATCCGTGTCTCTTACCAGTCTTTTTCTCGGTTGTTACGAGATGCTTCCTAAAATGTTTTTCCTTGATGTCATAGACATCTTTCCATCGTAATTCGAGCAAATCACTAATTCTTAATGCTGAATTTACCCCTAAACATATAAGGGCATAGTTTCTTAAGTTGGGCTCATTATCCAGATAAAATCTGCGAAATGCTTCCAGCTCATCAATATTTCTTATCGGTTGTGCTGTGCTCATATTTATACCTCCATTCACCATATAGCATACAACATTTGATGCAACATTTTGAAATAATTTGTTGCATAGACAAGGAGGTTAATGTGCTTAAGCTCACAATCAAACCCGGCGAGTACATCAACATCGGTGATGATGTAAGGGTTATCTATTCAGGAGGCTCAGAAGGGAACATTCATCTTTTAATAGATGCCCCAAGGGAACTCAACATTGTAAGAAGCAAGGTTCTTGCAAGAAATACTGCCAATTCGGACAAGAAAGAGTCCCGCTATATATCTCCATATTATGCGGAACGTGGACTTTCCCCTGAAACACTTTCCAAAATCCGCAGGCTTATAAGGGAAGATAAGAAGATGAATAAGCAGGTTGTAGATAGGAAAGAGGACATCAGTCAGGATAATATACAGGGTTAGCATGGTAACACTGTTTATTATATATGCGTATTAACTGTTAAGGCTGATGCCAGCAGTTCTAATACATTCCCGGTAAGGGAGTTGGGAACGGATTCCCAAACAAATATTATATTTTACACGGAGGTACACACTATGGTAGTACAACACAATATGTCAGCTATGAATGCTAACAGAATGTTAAGCGGAGTTTCATCTGCACAGTCAAAATCAACAGAGAAGTTATCATCAGGTTACAGAATCAATCGTGCCGCAGATGATGCTGCTGGACTTTCAATTTCAGAGAAGATGAGAGGTCAGATTAGAGGTCTTAATCAGGCTTCAACAAATGCTCAGGATGGTATTTCACTTATCCAGACAGCTGAAGGTGCTTTTAAATGAATCACACTCAATTCTTCAGAGAATGAGAGAGCTTTCAGTACAGGCAGCTAACGGAACAGAGACAGATGACGATAGAGAAGCAGTTCAGAACGAAATTGAACAGCTTCAGAGCGAATTAACAAGAATCTCTGATACAACAGAGTTCAATACTATGAAGTTACTTGATGGTTCACAGTCAGGAAGCAAAGTTCAGGTATCTGTAAGTAAGAGTGCAGCAGGTAACCTTTCTGAAGAGCCAGCTACAACATCAACATTTAAGACAGCAGCAGTAAAACCAATTGATGGTAAGGAGTCAACATATTCTGTAACAACATTAGATAAGAATGGTAATGCAACTACAACATCAGTTACATTTACAGGACAGAATAATGCAGAAACTGATGCTCAATCAATTATAGCTGAATTAAAGAAAACAAGTCTTGCAGACACGTTTGATATGGAGACTGATGGAAATGGAGCTATTACATTCACAGCTAAGGAACCTGGTGTATCACCAAGTGTTGCTTTAGTATCTCAGGATGGAAAGTCAGCAGTACCAGCAGATTCAACTCCAGGTACAGATGCATATAACAAAATATCACAAAATATTCAGGTATATGATGGAGATAAAGACAAAAAATATAGAAGACTCAATATTTACAGTTAATGGTGAGAAGTTCGCATATGTTTCAGATGCATCTAAGTTAGGTGATAATAATAAAGATGTTAATTATGTAGTGGCAAATACAGTAGATGATACTGCTGCTAAGGCTATGGCTGCATTAATCAATTCTAAGACAGGTATTGCGGCTGTGGGTAATGATGATGGTACATCAAGCTCAAAGCCATCAGCTACAGCTACAGGCAAGGGTATCGAGCTTCAGATTGGTGCTAACGAAGGTCAGACAATGAGCTTTACACTTGATGATATGAGTGCTGATGCACTTGGTGTTGGTGGAAAGAGCGTTGACTTAAGTACACAGGAGAGTGCTAAGACAGCTACAACAACTATTGATGCAGCTATCAAGAAGGTATCTGCTGCAAGAGGTAAGATGGGTGCTGTTCAGAACAGACTTGAGCATACAATCAACAACCTTGATACAGCTTCTGAGAACCTTCAGACAGCTGAGTCACGTATCCGTGATACAGATATGGCAGAAGAGATGGTTAACTACAGCAAGAATAACATCTTAGCTCAGGCTGGACAGTCTATGCTTGCACAGGCTAATCAGTCTAACCAGGGTGTTCTTACACTTCTTCAGTAATCAATTAGCGTATTACTACTAGGTTAATTAAGCTAATATAAAAAAAAGCCTAAATAATCAAAATTAGATTATTAAAATTACATAAAAACAACCCGCAATATGTTCCATGCACATATGTTGGGGTTGTTTTTGTATTAATACTTCTTTACAGCGTTGACAGCTTCATCTTTGGATAGTTGGTAATCTTCAATGAGTTTATTAACAGTGTCATCATCTGATAGGTTCATATCTTTGCATAATTTGATAAAAGCGTTGATACCTTTGGTAAGTTCGAGTTGCTTGCCCTCATTAAATCCAATTTGTCTACCTTGAGCCAATCCGAGCTGTTTACCCTCAGCGATACCCAATTGCCGTCCTTCTTCCTTAACGATTTCAAGATGACCTTCTTCGTCATATTCATAAATGCTCACAGTAATCACTTCCTCCCTGTGATTTCTAAAAAATTCAGACAATACATTTTCAGCTATACATTCATCAACTGCCTCAGTAACAGCAGTGCGGATATCAATCTTCTCAACATCGGTCTTAACACGCACTTTATTAACAAATATCATATAGTCCTTAAGCGTTTCGCATTTAGAAAGAAACTCAGAACTATATGTATGTATATTAGAATTGCTAACAGAATTATCATTAATATTAGAATTAAAAGTACGGGATTTATTACCCGCATTATTATCAGTGTTAATATTAATAACCCTTACCATAAGCTCCAACTCCGGACAATCTATGTTCTTCTCATACATATCAGATAATCGAAGAATACTCTCTGCTTCAAGCGGCTGTTTACCGTTATAAAATGTAACAAAATGTGGTACTGGAATTTTAAGCGTTGTACTCCTGTGCAAATCACTATTGTTGTACATCTGCCTGTATACATCAGATAAATAGTGCAGAAATCGCAACGGCATATTAGGATTACGGCTTGACTGCTGTTCAAACATATACAAATCCTGCCCGAACACAAATGAAGCATCGTTTTTATACTTCATATACACGCCACCTTTAAGGGTGGTAACAGTTAAATCGTCTCACATTAGTGTAATTCGTGTCATTATGTCTATATTCTATCATTGGGAAAAAGTTATGACAAGAAGAATAATATTGTTATTCGTGCTGGCTATGCACTAGATAATTAAGATTAATGATATACCATTGTAATAAAATATTACGCGTAATATATATTATATATACCATATATACAATATAAATGCAATATAAAAAAGATGAAAAAAAAAAAAGGAAATTATCTGATTTTGTTGAATACTTAAAAAGTAGGCAGTTTTTTGGCGTTTGTATGTGCAATTATGTATTGCATAGAAATGAGGGTGAAGTATGAATATCAGAGAACAGCAGGAGAGCAGAGAACACGAGTATATGAGTCCATATTCCAGTTTCAGTGATGAATCAAGGGGCAGGGATAAGCCAGAGCCACAGTGTGATATGCGTACGATTTATCAGAGGGACAGGGATAGAATATTACATAGTAAGTCATTTAGAGACTGAAGCATAAGACACAGGTATTTCTTGCACCAGAGGGAGATCATTACAGGACAAGACTTACACATACGTTGGAGGTTGCCCAGATAGCAAGAAGCATCTCAAGAGCGTTAAGACTTAACGAGGATTTGACAGAAGCTATCGCACTGGGACACGATCTGGGGCATACGCCATTTGGACATGCAGGCGAGAGAACGCTTGATAAGATATGTCCGTTAGGGTTCAGCCATTACAGGCAGAGCATAAGAGTTGTTGAATTCCTGGAAAAAGATGGAGCAGGGCTTAATCTTACGTGGGAAGTAAGAGATGGTATTGTTAATCATAGAACAGCAGGACACCCATCAACGATTGAAGGTAAGGTAGTAAGGCTTTCAGATAAGATTGCATACATTAATCACGATATTGATGATGCAATAAGGGCAAGAATATTTTCCGAGGACTATATACCTAAGGAATATACGGATGTGTTGGGAACAACTACCAAGAGCAGGCTTAATACGCTTATAAGCGATATAATAAAGTGCAGTATTGACAAGGATGATATTATAATGTCTGATACAGTACATAAGGCGATGACAGATTTAAGACAGTTTATGTTTGACAGATTGTATACCAATCCAGCTGCAAAGAGCGAGGAGATTAAGGTGTGCAAGCTCATAACAGAACTTTATAATTATTATATTGCTAATATTGAGGAACTTCCTGACAATTACAAACGCTTCATATATGAAAGAGGCGAGAAGCCAGAGCGGGTTGTATGCGATTATATAGCAGGAATGAGTGACCAGTATTCTATAAGCAAGTTTGAGAATATATTTGTTCCTAGGCCTGGAAAGGCTGATGTGCAGAAAATGTATCTGCAAGTAATAACAAGTGCTTTCGGGCATAATAATATATTTGCTTTCATATCTTGGAAAGGCTGGAAAGAAGAGTTAATAATGTATTCAAGTGAAGTAATAGAAGAGGTAATATCAAGAAATGATATAGTTGATGTTATTTCAGGATATATAAAACTTAAGAAAAATGGAAGTTCATATGTTGGGCTTTGTCCATTCCATAATGAGAAGTCGCCATCATTTTCTGTGTCTGGCACGAAACAGATGTATCACTGCTTTGGTTGTGGAGTTGGAGGAAATGTAATAACATTTGTAATGGAATATGAGAATTATACATTTCCAGAAGCAGTAAAAATGCTTGGAGAACGTGCAGGAATGGAACTTCCTGAGACAGATTATTCCGCAGAGGACAGAAAAGACAGGGATATAAAGACAAGGCTTTTAGAGATTAATAAAATAGCGGCGACTTATTATTATCATCAGTTAAAGTCAGAAGCTGGAAAGTCAGGGCTTGATTACCTTGTAAAGAGAGGTCTGTCGGATAAGACTATCAACAGCTTTGGACTGGGATATGCACCGCAGTCAACGGGTGAGCTGTATCGTATGTTAAAGGATAAAGGTTATGATGATGGGATTCTAAAAGAATCGGGTCTTTTTACATACGAAAAAGGTGTGAGGGATAAGTTCTGGAACAGGGTAATATTCCCTATAATGGATATTAATAATAAGGTTATAGGCTTTGGCGGAAGAGTAATGGGAGATGCGAAACCTAAGTATCTTAATTCGCCAGAGACCAAGCTGTTTGATAAAAGCAGGAATTTGTATGGGCTGAATGCGGCAAGAACAGCAAGAAAGAATAACCTTATAATATGTGAGGGCTATATGGATGTAATATCCCTTCATCAGGCTGGATTTACGCAGGCAGTGGCATCGCTTGGAACGGCACTGACACCGGGACACGCACGACTTATGAAAAGGTATACTGACAATGTTCTTATAACCTATGATAGTGATGAGGCAGGTGTGAAAGCTGCATTAAGGGCAATTCCGATACTTAAAGAGGCAGGTTTGTCCACAAGAGTTATTAATATGCGGCATATAAAGACCCTGATGAATTCATCAAGGCATTAGGTACAGAAAGCTTTCAGGACAGAATAGATAAGGCACAGAACAGCTTTATGTATGAAATTGGAATAATAGAGAAGAATTATAACAGAAGTGATCCTGAGGGCGAAACGTCATTTGAGAAAGAAGTAGCTTCCAGGCTTGTTGTATTTAAGGAAAAGCTTGAGAGGGAGAATTATCTTAAGGCGGTGTGCAGGCAGTATATGATTCCGGAAGACGGAATGAGGGATATGGTCATAAGGCTTGGAAGCAATGAAGGCATTATGGCAAAGCACGACACATATACGGCTAAGGAGAATACTCCTATAAGGAAGAAACGCGAAAATGGCGTAAGACAGGCAGAGAAGATTTTGCTGACGTGGATGATTGAAGATGGTGACATTTATGAGAAGGTCAGTAAGTTTATAAGTCCTGATGATTTTGTAGATCCGGTATTTAAAGATGTAGCAGCTAAGATATATGAACAATACGAGAGTGGGCAGATTAATCCTGCGGCGATTATCAGTTCATATATGGATACAAGTATGCACAATGAAATAGCGGCTATGTTTAGTGCAGAATTAAGTGACTCCCTTAATAAGCTTGAGAGGGAGAAGACGCTTAATGATACAGTTATAAAGGTCAAGAAGAATAGTCTTGATACTAAGCTTGATAATGCTACAGATGCAAGAGCTATGCAGGACATTATCAATCAGCAGATGAAGCTTAATAATATTCATATTAATTTGTAATATATGCGAAAGGTGGACCATTGTAATGGCAGATAAGAAAGAAAACTTAATCGAAGAAGAAGTAAAAGAAACTAAAAAAGCAACAAGAAAGAAGAAATCAGACGAAGAAGGTGCTAAAAGCACAGCCAAGAAGCCAAGAAAAGGCAAGGAAGGTGCAGAAGCTGAACTTACAGAAGAAGAAAAAGCACAGGCTATTCAGGAAAAATTTATGGAAAAATGCAGGGGAATACTTGCAATAGCCAAGAAGAAAAAGAATGTCCTTGATTATAAGGAAATTATGAACTATTTTCAGGATACTGATTTTGAAGCTGATAAAATGGAAAAGGTATTTGAATTCCTTGAAGCTTGTAATGTAGATGTTAAGATGAATGATGATGAAGTTGAGGAGGACGATATCCTTCTTGATGATGAAGATGATATAGATATTGAAAAAATCGATTTATCTGTACCAGATGGTATTGGCCTTGAAGATCCTGTAAGAATGTACTTAAAAGAGATTGGTAAAGTCCCACTTTTAAGTGCAGAGGAAGAGATTGAGTACGCTAAGAGAATGGAACAGGGTGATGAGGAAGCTAAGAAAAGACTAGCAGAGGCTAACTTACGTCTTGTTGTAAGTATTGCAAAACGTTATGTTGGAAGAGGAATGCAGTTCCTTGACCTTATTCAGGAAGGTAACCTCGGTCTTATTAAGGCTGTTGAAAAGTTCGATTACCGTAAGGGATATAAGTTCTCAACATATGCTACATGGTGGATAAGACAGGCTATCACAAGAGCTATTGCTGACCAGGCAAGAACAATCCGTATTCCAGTTCATATGGTAGAAACTATCAACAAGCTTGTAAGAGTACAAAGACAGCTTTTACAGGAATTAGGAAGAGAGCCATCTCCAGAAGAAATAGCAGAGACTATGGATATCCCGGTTGAGAGAGTGAGGGAAATCCAGAAGATTTCACAAGAGCCGGTTTCACTTGAAACACCTATCGGTGAAGAGGAAGACAGCCACCTTGGTGACTTTATCCAGGACGATAATGTTCCGGTTCCAGCAGAAGCCGCAGCTTCAACACTTCTTAAGGAACAGCTTGTAGAAGTTCTTGGAACACTTACAGACAGAGAACAGAAGGTATTAAGACTTCGTTTTGGTATGGACGATGGAAGGGCAAGAACTCTTGAAGAAGTTGGTAAAGAGTTCAATGTTACAAGAGAGCGTATCAGACAGATTGAAGCCAAGGCATTAAGAAAGTTAAGACATCCAAGCAGAAGTCGCAAGCTTAAGGATTATCTTGACTAATTAACCAATAAGATAACAAGGAAAATGTATGAACAATATTATTAATATATCTGAGAGATTAAAATGTGCTGCAAGCCTTGTTAATAAAGGTGCAAGAGTAGCAGATATCGGCACAGATCATGCATATCTTCCAATATATCTTGTCCAGAATGGAATAAGTAATAAAGTATATGCATGTGATGTAAGAAAAGAACCATTAAGACGTGCACAGCTGCACATTGATGAATATGGACTTTCAGATAAGATAACTACACAGCTTTGTGACGGGCTTAAAGGTATTAATAAAGGTGACGTTGATACAGTAACTATATGCGGTATGGGCGGAAAGCTTATGAAGAGTATATTACAGGCAGGTATAGACAAGCTTGGGTATAATACCCAGCTTGTCTTATCTGCACAGTCAGAATTAAGGGATTTCCGTGCATATCTTTTAGAAGCTGGCATAGATATTAAGTCAGAACATATTCTATTAGAAGACGGAAAATATTACTTTATATTTGACTGTGTATACAACACGCCATATGAACAGCATTTTAATAAAAATGTTGTTGATGCAGATGACATTTATAAAAATGATAATCAGAATAATAATGAAAAGAATAATAATGAAAAAAAGATTACAGCTTACACTGAGGAAGAATTAAGATATGGAAAATACCTTCTTGATAATAAGTCAGAAGTGCTTTATGAGTATCTTAATAAAGAACTTATGAGTTGTAATAATATTAGAGATAATCTTCTTAATAAAGAACAGTCAGTGTCTGTGAAGAATAGAATCAAGGCTATTGATGAAGATATTGCTGTTATTAATAAGGCGTTAGGAAGATGGAAGGAGCAATAAATGCTTTTATCACAGATGGCAGCAGAAGCCGCAAAAGATTACAAATATGATATTATTCTTGCTAATGTCAACGGCAAGCTTACAGAGATATCAGATATGGATATAACGGATGAAAAGGTGGAATTTATTACTGTAGGAGAAACTATGGGTAATGAGGCGTATAAAAGAAGCGTACTTCTTTTAATGCTCAATGCAATACATAAGCTTGATACAGATAATAAAATCAAGAGAGTTACAGTTGAATTCTCTCTTAGCAAAGGTCTTTATTGCGATATAAAGGGTGATTTTGAGATTACAGAAGAATTTCTTAATAAAGTAAAAGAAGTTATGAGAGCTGATGTTAAGAAAAACCTGCCTATTAAGAAGCAGGGAATGAAGACATCAGAGGCTATTAAGCTGTTCAAGAAGTTCGGAATGGAAGATAAGACACAGTTATTCAAATATAGAATTAGTTCTTATGTTAATGTATACAGCATAGAGGGTTATTACGATTACTTCTATGGTTATATGGCAGCTAATACAGGAATATTAAAGACATTTGACATATTCCAGTATGATAAGGGCTTTGTTCTTCAGTTGCCAACTAAAGAAAATCCGGAAACAGTGCCGGATTTTGCACCACAGGCTAAGCTTTTTAATGTACTTATGGAAAGAAGCGAGTGGGCAGATATGCTTGGTGTTGATACAGTTGCATCATTGAATAAGCATATAATAAGCGGGGATATTAATTCACTTATTCTTGTTCAGGAAGCGTTACAGGAGCAGAAGATTGTTGAGATTGTTAATCAGATAAAAGAAAGGGAAGGCGTTAAATTCATTATGATAGCCGGACCATCTTCATCTGGAAAGACAACATTTTCACACAGATTATCTATACAGTTAAGAGCAAGTGGATTTAAGCCACACGCAATTGGGGTTGATAATTATTTCGTGGGAGAGAGCAGACACCTGTTGATGAAAATGGAGAGTACAATTTTGAGGATTTACATGCAATAGACATAAAGCTTTTTAATGACCATATGAATGCATTGCTAAGAGGTGAAAAGGTTGAGATACCTCAGTTTAATTTCCTTACAGGAAGGAAAGAATACAATGGTGATTATATACAGCTTGGGGAAGAAGATATTCTTGTTATTGAGGGTATACACTGCCTTAATGATGAATTATCCTACGCACTTCCAGTTGAAAGCAAGTTTAAAATCTATATAAGTGCACTTACACAGCTTAATGTTGACGAGCATAACAGAGTTGCTACAACAGATGGACGTCTTATAAGACGTATGGCAAGGGATTACAGAACAAGAGGAGCTTCTGCCAAGAGAACACTTTCAATGTGGGAGTCGGTTAGAAAAGGTGAAGAAAAGAATATCTTTCCATTTCAGGAAGAAGCAGATGCTATGTTTAATTCGGCTATGGCATATGAGCTATGTATATTAAAGCCAATAGTAGAGCCACTTCTTTTCTCAATAACAGAAGATGACCCAGAATATCAGGAAGCCAAGAGATTACTCAAGTTTCTGGCGTATTTCCTTCCTTGTCAGGCAGACAATGTTCCAATTAATTCTATAATGAGAGAATTTATTGGTGGAGGGTGCTTCAGAGTTTAAAAAAAATAGCAAATGTATATACAAATGCTTGCATAGTGTGGCGGAAAATATTATAATTATTATACAGAAGGGAGTGAATATTATGGCACAGATTAGTTTACGTGTAGATGATGAGATAAAGCATAAAGCAGAGAAAACATTAGACGAAATAGGACTAAGTATGTCAACAGCAATTAATATATTCTTAAAAACAGTTGTCAGGGAAAACCGTATTCCTTTTGAACTTACAGCTGACCCATTCTATAGTAAGTATAATATAGAAGAATTGGAAAGACGTGTGGCAAATATACGTTCAGGTAAAAGTACTTTAAAGGAGCACGAATTAATAGAGGAGGATGAGTGAGAAAATTATGGGGAGATGAGGCTTGGGAAGAATATATTAATTGGCAGACACAGGATAAGAAGATGCTAAAAAAGATAAATAGATTATTGATGGATATTGACAGAAATGGATATCAATGTATAGGAAAGCCAGAGCCTCTTAGTGGCAATTTACAAGGATATTGGAGTGTTAGAATTGATGAGAAGAATAGGATTGTTTTCAGAATAGAAAATAATAATATTGAAATCATACAATGTGGAACGCACTATAGGGATAAGTAGAAAATATGGAGTAAAAAAGAATACTCGGTCACAATCGACTCGGTTGTGACCGAGTATTCTTTTTTGAAATTAACTTGTAACGAAAACGATAGAAATTGTTATATAGCTATATATAACATATACTATTTCCTAAACGAATTCTTATACTCCCTGGACATTTCAAAAAGTTCATTAACATACCCTGGAGTTTTGTTATCAATATTCTTCTTAATTTCACTTAATATGTCAATATAATCGCCGAGCAGTACGCTTATGTCTTCTGAGTTAGAAGCACATATCTGGTCCCACATTTCAGGAGATGAAGCGGCTACCCTTGTCATATCGCGAAAGCTTCCAGCCGCTAACATCTGCATATGCTTGTCGTTGTCGTCCTGTTCAGATACAAGCTTTACAAGTGCTGTAGATATGAGGTGTGGAAGGTGGCTTATTGCGGCTACGCTTTTATCGTGAATTGTGTAGTCCATAACAATAGGATTGGCTTTCATATCATACACAAGAGCTTTGAAGCGTTCGAGCTGTTCATTAGTAGTCTTTGATGTTGGAGTGATTACATAGCGTGCATTTTTCATAATTGCTGATGAAGAATTAGCATAGCCTGTAAAAGTTCAGAGCCAGCCATAGGGTGACCGCCTATAAATACATTTTCCATATCAAGCTCTTTAACAGTGTTATGTATTGAAGTCTTAACACTTCCGACATCAGTTATAATACAGCCGCTTTTAACGATATCTTTTAACTGCTTAAGGTAGTCATTCATCGTTATTACCGGTGTGCACAGAATTATAAAATCACAATTAGCAAATCTATCATCAACGCAGTCAAGTACGTCATCAACAACTCCGTCTTCCTTTGCTTTATACACAGGCTCAAGTCTTCTGCTTGTTGCAATTATATTATAATTATTGCCCGATTCCCTGAGTGCGTGCGCTATAGAGCCAGCGATAAGTCCGAAGCCTATAAAACCAACTTTACAATCCATAATATACTTAACCTCGTTTCTTATAATTTAATAATAAATATGATGTTTGTGTGTAATTAAAATCATTAAAATACAATGATTGTTATAGATTTTAGCACTTTAAAGTAACCGTGTAAAGGATGAAACTAAATATATTTAAAGTAATTAAACAACTTTTTGGAAAAATTTGTCAAAAATGTTCATAAAATAATACGTATAAATTAAGTTATTTCTGATAGCGTTGAATATAATGGTGGACAGTATATATATAATGCTGATATTGTAAATATACTTGTGCTTGGCATAGACAGCAATCTTCTTGTAACGCGGAGGCAGTATCAAGGCTGATGTATAATATACCTATAGACCGCGTGTGTGTATTTAACTGTGAAGCTATAGGTGTGATTAATGATGCTGTGGGCGGTGTTGAAGTTACCATAGAGAACGATTTTACAGATGAGAGTGAAGAAGTTCTCGAACCGGAGTTCTACAAGGGTAACACATTAAAGCTTACTGGCGAGCAGGCAGTTACATTTATAAGAGAAAGAGATTGTACAATATTTAAGAGCGCAATGGACAGGGTGGAAAGGCAGGAGCAATATATAAGCAGTCTTGAACACAGGTCATCATCCAAACGGTTTCACTCAGAAGAATATAGAGACCTTCTCAAAGCAGTTAAGAGAGCTTGGTTTTGATTATGACTGGTCAAAGATGATTTCTACAAGTGACCCTGAGTTTTACAAGTGGACACAGTGGATTTTCAAGAAGCTTTACGAGGCCGGATATGCAAAGCATATTGATATGCCTGTAAACTGGTGCGAGGAGCTTGGAACAGTTCTCTCAAACGATGAGGTTATAGATGGCAAGTCAGAGCGTGGTGGCTATCCTGTAGTCCGCAAGAACATGAAACAGTGGGTTATTGACCAGCCGGCATTTGCAGAAAAGCTCCTTGAGGGGCTTAATGAGATAGACTGGCCTGAGTCTACCAAGGAAATGCAGAGAAACTGGATTGGCAAGAGCACAGGTGTCGAGGTCAAATTCAGATTGTAGGCGGTGGAGAGTTCTCTATCTTTACTACATGTATCGAGACAATATATGGTATCACATTTATGGTGCTTGCTCCGGACGGAGATATAGTAAAGGGTCTCATGGACAGAGTCGAGAACAAAGAAGAGGTTCAGGCTTACATAGATGAGACTGTAAAGAAGAGCGATATGGGCAGAACTGAGCTTAACAAGACAAAGTCATGCTGTGAGCTTAAGGGACTTCATTGTATCAACCCTGTAAACGGCAAGGAAGTGCGCATGTTCATCGGTGATTTCGTACTGGCAAGCTATGGTACAGGTGCTGTTATGGCAGTTCCTACCCATGATCAGCGAGATTTCGAGTATGCACAGGCTCATGATATTGAGATGATTCAGGTAATTGATGGTGCAGATGTATCAGAGCATGCATTTGAGAAGCATGATTATCTTGGAAAGGGCTGCAAGCTCATCAACTCAGAGGAGTTTACCGGAATGGTAGTCGAGGATGCTAAGGAAGCTATCACAGCCAAGCTTGAGAAG
>VOFH01000764.1_pt1 | contig 26001 bp, 46 predicted proteins | sample 5384091 | NCBI WGS metagenome assembly VOFH01 (sample SAMN12384727, study PRJNA508395) | human gut metagenome | isolation source: healthy gut G | host: Homo sapiens
CCGCAACGGAATTGTCTCTGCACAGATTGCAGCTCAGAATGAGCAGGTAAAGACAGCACTTGAGAACCAGATGGTTACATTAAGGGAGCAGTTTGAAAGTCAGGGACTTAAAGTTGATGCTGTGGAGATTACAGTTATGGCACATAGCTTTGAAGCAGGCCAGAATTTCGGACAGAGTGAATCTGAAAGAAAGCAGGGCGAAAGCAAGGTGCATAGAAAGCTTGATCTTTCTTCATTTGATGATGAATTAGAAGAAGATTTAGAGAGTACAGCTCCAGCACCTAAGGCAGAGGGAAGCAGTGTTGAATATCTTGCATAGAACAAAGACATGTATTAAATTACTATTTTAATTGAATAAAGAAAGGAGAACACATATGGCAGTAGATTCATCTAATGCAGTATCGCAAAGCCAGATTATCAGTTCTACATCTAAGACAACGAATACTAAGAAGTCTAACACACTTAATATGGAGAACTTCTTGAGCCTTTTAGTAGCAGAAATGCAGAATCAGGATCCGCTTGAACCAACAAGTAATTCAGATTATATGGCTCAGATGGCAACATTCTCACAGGTAGAAGCTACAACAGAGATGAATGAAAAAGTGCTTAGCCAGACAGCATCTAATCTTATTGGTAAAGCTGTTATTGTAAAGACAGATATGAATACATCTGGCTATGCTGGTGGTGTGGTTAATGGCTGGCAGGAGATTGATGGTATAATATATCTTGGTATTAACGGCGGTCTTTATGATATTAATGATGTTGATCAGGTGATTGACAAAGATTACTATGAAAAATGGAATGCATCTAATGGTTCTAATAGTTCATCTGGAAGTACAGACAGCACAACAGGCAGTACTGATTCAACAGATGATAAAAAGGACAGCACAGATTCTACTGATAAGTCAGAAGCAGCTGGGTCAGAAGAATAGAATTCGTACAGGAAAGGGATTGAATGTACATAATGCTTTAATTTAATTGATGTAAGATGGGAGATGTCTATGAATAATATACTCAATGGCAGCGTTACTTCAATTGAAAGAATGGCAGAGGTTATCAGTAAGAGAAAGAAACAGGATGTTAATGCCACATATGATGGCCCTTCATTTACTGAAATATTAAGTCGTCAGCAGTCAATTGATGAGCTTGTCGCAGACAGAACTTCAGGTGTAGCATATGGGCTTAAATTCACTAAACATGCAGATGCAAGACTTGAACAGAGAGATATAAGACTAACTGACGAACAGATGATAAGGCTTGAAGAGGGAACGAAGAAGGCATATAGCAAAGGAATCAAAGAGACTTTGGTTCTTGTTGATAATCTTGCGTTCATAGTCAATACTGATAAGAAGACAGTAATAACAGCTATTGACCAGAATTCAAGTGATGACAACATTTATACTAATATTGATGGCGCAGTAGTTATGTAACAGGACCGGTAAGGATGTTATTCATCTCTGACTGACAGATGAGATGATACGCCTCAATGTTTAATAAGAATATTAAATAACGCGGTTACGCAGTATGGAGGAATAATATTATGATGAGAGCATTGTTCTCTGGTGTGTCAGGCTTAAAATCACATCAGACAAGAATGGATGTTATAGGTAATAACATTGCAAATGTTAATACAGTAGCTTACAAATCACAGTCGATGACATTTAGTGAAGTGTTTTACCAGACAACACAGACAGCTACAGGACCTAATGCCGATACAGGTAAAGGTGGTACTAATGCTATGCAGATTGGTCTTGGCTCTTCAGTGGGTTCTATATCAACAGCAATGACAACAGAAGGTGCAACAGAGAGAACAGATAATGCAACTGATCTCGCTATTACAGGCTGTAACGCATTCTTTATTGTAAGCAGCGGTGGTAATACATATTTTACAAGAGCTGGTAACTTTACAAAGGATGAGTCAGGTGCATTGGTTACACAGTCTGGTGCAAGCGTACTTGGATGGCAGGTTGACAGCGAGACTGGTGAGATATTAAAGGATAAGGTATCACCTCTTTATCTTGAAAGTGATGCTGTTAAATATACATTACCAGAAAGAACAACAGGACTTACACTTGCTGGTAATATTAATTCAACAGAGTCTGATGATGTAACAACAACGCTTAACTTCTATGACAGCCTTGGTAGTTTATATCAGGCAACAGTAGTTCTTCATAAGGAAGGACAGACAGGTAATGATGTTACATACTCAATAACAGCATCTTCAATAACAAAGGATGGCGAAAAGACAGACCTTACACTTACAACAAGTAACACACTTGTGTTTAATTCAGTTACAGGTCTTTCTAATGAAGCTAATGCTAATATTGAATTTACAGTTGAGAGTCCAACAGCTAATGATCCACAGCTTGATAATATTGGTGCTGAAGGAACTCATATATTAACTGTTGATATGTCAGGAATTAAGATGATAGCAGATAAGTCATCAATCAAACAGACATATGGTATCAAGGATGCAACAACTGGCAATTATATTGGTGGTGGTAAGGCTGTTGGTACAATGACATCTTACGGTATTGATACAATGGGTAGAATTAATGCAAGCTATAGCAATGGTGATGTTAAGACTATTGGACAGATAGCTGTAACAGAATTCACTAACCCTGGTGGTCTTGAGAAGGTTGGAGAGAACTTATACGCTGCAACACTTAACTCAGGTGAGTTCGATGGAATAGGAAAAGATATATCAGCTACAAAGGGTAAGATCCAGTCGGGAGTATTAGAGATGTCTAATGTGGATCTTGCACAGGAATTCACTACAATGATAACAACTCAGAGAGGCTATCAGGCTAACTCAAGGATTATTACAGTATCAGATACTTTGCTTGAGGAGCTTATTAATCTTAAGAGATAATTAAGGTTATCATAACAAAGCGATTCATATTTATGGAACGCTACAGAAGAGTATTCTGCCGCGTTCCATTATTTTATTGAAAGGATAGAATGTTTCAGAATTTTATTCTATAAGTTATGTAGACAAAAGATATAAAGAAATATTTCGTTATTATTTGTCAGATTAATTAAGAAAATATGTAGAAAAATGGCAGTATTATATTGCTATAATTTGTCATTTGTGTTTTAATATATATAGTTTAATTATGGGGGTGTTGTATATATATAATATAAGTGTGCCCCAATATGAAAGAATGGATGGTGTCTTTGATGGATTTAGCTTCAATTATAGGTATTGTCTTAGGTGCGGTAATGGTGGTATTCGGTATTCTGTGGGGCAATGGTGTATCAGCTTTGCAGAATTTCGTCGATGTTCCTTCAATTATTATTACACTTGGAGGTTCTTTAGCAGGTCTTATTGCGTCGAATACTCTTAAAGATTTCCTTAATAATTTTAAAGGTGTGGGTCTTGCGTTTAAAGATCCGAAGTATGACAATGGTTCAACAATAGCCAAGATTATAGAATTGTCAAATGTAGCAAGAAAGGAAGGTCTTCTTGCACTTGAAGAGGTGGCACAGAATCTTGATGATGAATTTATGAAGAAAGGTATTCTGCTTATTGTTGATGGTACAGAACCAGAGCTTGTAAGAGGAATACTTGAAACAGAACTTATGAATATGGATGAACGACACAGAAGTGTGGCTGGGTTCTTTGAGACATGGGCAGCACTTGGTCCTGCCTGGGGTATGATTGGTACTCTTATAGGTCTTGTTAATATGTTAAAGGATTTGCAGGATTCATCAGCAATTGGACCATCGATGGCAACAGCCCTTCTTACAACACTTTATGGTTCGTTGATAGCTAACTGGTTCTGTACACCAATTGCTAATAAATTAAAAGAGCAGAATTCTATAGAATATCAGCTCAAAGAAATAGTTATTGAGGGTCTGCTTTCTATTCAGGCAGGTGAGAACCCACGAGTAATTGAAGAAAAGCTTAAGTCATTCCTTGCACTAGCATCAAGAAATGCATTGTCTACCGAAGAAGGAGGAGGTGAAGCTTAATGGCTAAGAGGAAACCTCAGGACCAGCCAGCCGGATCTCCAGCGTGGATGTCGACTTTCAGTGATTTGATGAATTTGTTATTATGTTTCTTCGTTTTACTGTTTTCGATGTCATCAGTAGATGCAGAAAAGTTTGAAAAGGTTGCGGCTTCCCTGTCAGCGAGCTTTTAGTATATTTCCATCAGGAGGTTCAGCATTATCTGATGAGGGTATTCTTGTGGGAAGTGGAGCAACACAGCTTAATGATCTTAGTTCATATTATAATAATATGGGTCTTAATACAGACGGTGAATTTACCGAAGAGGTAAAGACAGCTAAGGAACAGATGGATAAAGAAGGACTTAAAGAGTCTGAAAGTATGGCAGATGAAATAGAATCGGCTCTTAAAGCTGCTAATGTTGATAATCAGGTTGAGATAACAGCTACTAATAAATATGTAATGCTTAATATGAATGGTGGTATATTGTTTAATTCAGGTGAAGCTGATCTGACACCTGAAGCGGTGAGTCTGTTAGATTCAGTGGCTGGAGCAATATACCAGTATAATGACAATTATATAACAATAGAGGGACATACAGATAGTAATCCGATTAATACTGCCAAGTTCCCAGATAATATGATGCTTTCTGTGCATAGAGCACATAGCGTATATAATTATCTTGTTAATAATAAAGGCTTTGATGCCAAGACTATGACATCTTCAGGTCGTGGAGAGAATGTTCCGATAGCTGATAATACAACGGCAGAGGACGTGCCCAGAACCGTAGGGTTGAGATAAAGATATATAATAATCTTAACAGTGATATACAGTAGATTTTCATTAAAGTATTTTGCTATAGACATAATCAGCATATATTAGATACATATCAGGAGGAAAGTTTATGAAGAAAAGTATGTTAAATGTTATAACACTTGCACTAGTTCTTGTGAATCTTGTGCTTACTGTTATACTTACATTTTCACTTGTATCAACTAACAACAAGACTAATAAGCTTGTGACTAAGGTTTCGGAGATTATTGACCTGGATGTTGCAGGTGTTGATAACAGCAGTAAGTCAACATCAGCTGGCACAAGCATAGAAGATGTAGCTTATGTAGATGTAAGCAATAATGGTTCTAATGATATTATGATATCTTACACAGATGGTGGTAAGACACATTATGCAATTGTTAATGTAACTCTTGGACTTAACACTAAGGCTAAGGATTATGCATCTAAGAGCACAACTATTAACAATGGTATGAAAGTAATTGTAAACGCAGTCCAGACAGAGGCTATGAAATATACATATAGTACAATAGCAGCAAGCAAGACAACAGTGGAATCTAATCTTTTAGCAACACTTCAAGATACATTCCAGACTGAGTGTATAACATCTGTTATTGTATCAGTAGTAGTCCAGTAATATAGGGGAATGTGTTTAATGTTAAAGATTAATTATGAATACAAGGAGGTGAGGAAGACATGGGAGAGGTCTTATCGCAAAGCGAGATAGATGATCTTCTAAAGGCGTTAAGCAGTGGTGAACTTGATGTTGATGAGATGAAGAATGGCGAAGAGAAACAGGTGAAGAACTATGACTTTGCAAGACCATCTAAGTTCTCAAAGGAACATTTAAGAACATTGGAGATTATATTCGAGCATTTTGGAAGACTTCTGGCAACCAATCTTCCAGCCTATTTAAGAAAAGCAGTCAGTGTTGACGTAGTCAATTCGGAAGTAGTAATCTATTCAGAATTCTCAAATGCCTTGTCAAATCCAGTTCTGCTTGGAGTAGTAAGTATGGCTCCGCTATCAGGTAATATGGTTATGGAGATTGCTTCTAATCTGGGATTTGCATTTGTAGACAGATTGTTAGGTGGAGCAGGAGCAGCTCTTGATAAAGAAAGAGAATTCTCGGAGATTGAGCTTTCGATAATAGAAAGAATATTCTCAATATGCGTTAATCTTTTAAGAGAGCCTTGGGAAAATGTTATTAAAGTAACTCCGCGATTGGAAAGAATAGAGACAAATTCTCAGTTTGCACAGATAATATCACCAACTGAAACAATAGCAATTATAACTATTAATCTCAAGATAGGTGATGTTGAAGGTCGTGTTAATGTATGTCTTCCATTTACATTATTAGAGCCAGTTATGGACAAGCTTAATACGAAGTTCTGGTTTGCTAATATGCAGGGAAAAAGATCCTAAGCTTTATGGAGATGTTATTGAATCGACAATCAGCAGGACTAAAGTACCTGTTAAGACATTGCTTGGTGAATCCAAGATTAATGTATCTGATTTCATTAACCTTCAGGTGGGGACATTATTAAAATTGATAAAAAGTTGATCAGGAACTCGATGTTTATGTTGGCAACATCAAGAAGTTTAAAGCATTACCTGGTTACTTTGAAGATAAATACGCAGTTAGAATAACGGACGTAATTAGAGAGGAGAGTGAGTAAAAGATGGATGGTATGTTATCACAGGATGAAATCAATGCATTATTGAATGGAATGTCTGCTGATGATAGTGCTGACAATGAAACATCGGAGACACCACAGGAAAGTAATGAGTCTGCAAGTGATAATACTCCGAACACCGATAAACCAGAGGCCCTTTCTGATACTGAGAAAGATGCAGTTGGCGAGATATCTAATATAAGTATGGGTACAGCAGCGACAACACTTAGTTCACTGCTTAACCAGAAGGTTAATATAACGACTCCTAGGGTTGAGGTAGCAGATTGGGATAAGCTTTCTAGAAAGTATGACAGACCTTGTGTAATGCTTCAGATTAGATATAAGGAAGGTATAGATGGCAATAATGTACTTATTCTTAAGGAGAGAGATGTTAAGATAATTACTGACCTTATGATGGGAGGCACAGGAAATGTAGATGATGGAGAAGAACTTACAGATCTGCATCTTAGTGCAATAGGTGAGGCTATGAACCAGATGATGGGTTCAGCAGCTACCTCTCTTTCATCAATGTTTAACAGGAAGATAGATATAAGTCCTCCAATTGCTAATATTGTTGAAACATATAATGAGATGGATGAAACACTTCCACAGTTTTTAAATGACAATTTTGTAATTGTTGCATTTAAGATGCAGATAGGGGATTTAATTGATAGTGAGATTATGCAGTTATATCCTATTGATTTTGCTAAGGAACTTTTAACAATGTTCTCAATTGATCAGGAAGCACAGTCAGATAACAGTTCAGCAAGCACAGAACCAACACCCGCTGAACAGACGGCAGCACCGCAGCCACAGGCAGCTACAGCACCACAGGCAGCTACAGTACCACAGCAGCCAATGCCAGATATGTCACAGCAGGGTATGATGCAGCAGGGAATGCCAATGCAGGGTATGCCTTACGGATATGGAATGCCAATGCAAGGTATGCCTTATGGATACGGAATGCCAATGCAGCAGGCACCTGTGAAGGATGTTAATGTTTCACCGGCATCATTTCAGCCGTTTCAGGCTGATGTTAATCCACTTGTTCAGCAGGAGAACATCGAATTGATTATGGATGTTCCACTTGAAGTTACAGTAGAACTTGGAAGAGTATCAAAGTCAATTAAAGACATTCTTGATTTCGCACCGGGAACAATCGTTGAACTTAACAAGATTGCAGGAGAAGCAGTTGATGTATTAGTTAATGGCAAATATGTTGCCAAAGGTGAAGTTGTTGTAATCGAAGAGAACTTCGGTGTAAGAATTACAGAAATTATCAAGTAATAATTTATTGTTTTTTAATAAAAAGATATATCAAAATTGGACTTGATGATGTATAATACTTACGGATTTTTATTTAGTGAATAATTTATATTTTAGTTAAGATAGGAGATTCATATGGCTAAGAATATTTTAATTTGTGATGATGCAGCATTTATGAGAATGATGATTAAGGATATACTCACAAAGAATGGTTACAATATCGCAGGAGAGGCTGAGAATGGTGCTAAGGCTGTTGAGAAATATGCAGAATTAAAGCCAGACCTCGTACTTATGGATATTACAATGCCTGAGATGGACGGAATTGAAGCACTTAAGAAGATTAAAGAAACAGATCCTAACGCAACTGTCATTATGTGTTCAGCTATGGGTCAGCAGGCAATGGTAATTGAATCAATTCAGTCAGGAGCTAAGGATTTTATCGTAAAGCCATTCCAGGCAGATAGAGTATTAGAGGCTGTTCAGAAAGTTGTTGGATAATGACAGTTGCACTTATGAGCAGCAGGCTTGAAGCATTTGCACAGTTTTTTACTCTTCTTATTGTATTTATATTTGTATTGGCAGCTACATATTTTGCAACCCGTTTTGTTGGTAATTACCAGAAGAATAAGCTTTCGGAAGTAATATACAGATATTAGAGACTATGCGTATATCTAATACAAAGTATATTCAGGTTATTAAGGTTGGCGGGAAGTGTTTTGCAATAGCTGTTACTAAAGATAATGTGAGTTTTCTTTGTGAATTGAATGAAGATGAGCTTATATATAATTCTTCTAGTGATACAGGTACAATTAATAAGGAGAGTTTTAAGGCTGTTTTGGAGAAATTTAAAAGGACAAGCCAGAAGGTTAGGCGGGTTTATTGTATGTTACATTGGTTGAGAAAGCATAAAAAGTCATGCATAAGAGGATTTGCAGCAGTCAGTGCAGTATTTGGTGTGATGTGTGGCGTTACAGCTAAGGTTCTTGCTGCGGAAGGTGATGACAATCTTATAAGCATAGGCATATCGGCAGGTGATGGCAGTGATATGGCAAGCGTTTTACAGATGTTGATTGTATTGACAGTAATATCGTTAGCACCATCAATACTTATTATGCTTACTTCATTTACCAGAATTGTTATTGTGTTGCATTTTACAAGAGCAGCTATAGGTACACAGACCGTTCCACCTAATCAGATAATTATAGGATTATCATTGTTTTTTTGACGGTGTTTGTTATGGCACCAACATTTACAGAGATATATGATAATGCCATAACGCCGCTATCTAATAATGAGATGACGGCAGAGGAGGCATTTGATGAAGGTATTAAGCCGCTTAGAACATTTATGTTAAAGCAGACTTCTACCAAGGATCTGGATACATTCCTTAAAATTGCAGGATATGAAGAAGGTTCAGTCAAATCAGAAGATGATATAACATTAAGGGTTTTAATTCCATCATTTATAATAAGTGAATTGAGAATTGCATTTATTATTGGTTTCCTTATATATCTTCCATTTATTGTTATTGATATGGTTGTATCGTCAACGCTTATGTCAATGGGTATGATGATGCTCCCACCAACAACAATATCTACACCGTTTAAGATACTTCTGTTTGTTATGGCAGATGGATGGAACTTGATTATTGGTAATTTAATGATGACATTCAAATAATAAAGGTGGGAATGATATATGGATACTGGTACAGTTATTAATATTGCAAGGCAGACAGTATGGATTATAGTAAAAACAGCTGTTCCTGTACTTCTTGTTTCAATGATTGTTGGTTTGGTTATAAGTCTTTTTCAGACACTTACATCTATTCAGGAGCAGACTTTGACATTTGTGCCGAAGCTTATTGCAATTCTTTTAACATTAATGCTTTTGGGGGCATGGATGTTAAATCAGATTACAGGATTTATGGGGAATTTGTGGAATTTCTCACAGTATATTTAATTAAAGGATTAAGATATAATGATTAATTATGAGGTTGCGCTTGGACAATTTGAGCTATTTGTTTTAATATTAATTCGATTAGCTTCATTTGTTTATGCCGCACTTCTTTTTTTAATACTGCCAATGTTCCACGAAAGTTTAAAGTTGGTTTTGCAATTGCACTTAGTGTGATTGTTTATGCTATTCATCCAGATATGTCGGTAGAATATGATAATATGATTGATTATTGTATAATTGCACTGCAAGAAGTAATAGTAGGAGTAATACTTGGTGCGGCGAGTTTTTTTGTGTTCAGATTATACAGTTCTCAGGTAAGATAATTGATATGGATATAGGTATATCTATGGCACAGTTATATGATCCTACAACAAGAATGCAGGTGGGTATTATGGGCAACTTCTATTACTATATGTTAATGCTTTTGCTTATAATATCAGGTATGCACAGATTTCTTATAGAAGCTATCGTTGAGACATATAATGTTATACCTATAGGTGGAGTCAAATTCAGCGGTGCGATATATTCGACTGTTATACAGTTTATGACAGATTATTTTGTTATAGGTTTCAGAATAGCACTGCCGGTGTTTGCCACAACACTTCTTCTTAACTGTATTCTTGCCATACTTGCAAGGATAGCACCACAGATGAATATGTTCGTTGTTGGTATGCAGCTTAAGATATTTGTTGGAATATTTGTAATTCTTTTTACAATAGGTATGCTTCCAGCTGTTTCTAATTTCATACTGGAAGAAATTCAAAGCATATTTACAGCATTGGTAAGGGGTATGAGCTGATATGGAGAATGAACTTATATTAAGGCTGAACCTTCAGTTTTTTGCTAAAGATGGTCCCGGAGGGGAAAAGACAGAGCCGGCTACAAGTAAGAAGCTTAATGATGTAAGAAAAGAAGGACAGGTAGCTAAAAGTAAAGAGATAATAACAGCCATTTCTTTGATGTCATTGTTTATTATCCTAAAGATTTATGTTGGAAGACTTGGCACTGGATTTATAGATGTATTTAAGAATATATATGGGGCAATTGTAGTAATAGGCAATGACAGCGGTGATGGCTTATCCACCGGCTGGGCAGTAGCAACATTAAGACAGCTTGCAACAGAGGTTATTACGCTTGCCATTCCAATACTTCTTGTAGCTGTGATAATAGCGATACTTGGAATAATGTGTTACAGCAGAAGTGGATGATAACAGCAAAGCCTATGCAGCCCAAATTAAGCAAGATTAGTCCGTTGAGTGGCTTTAAGAGAATGTTCTCTGTAAGACAGTTATTAGAGCTGCTAAAATCAATAGTGATGATTACAATTATAATTGCTGTTGTATATTCAACGATAAAAGATAAAATGAATGTTCTTCTTACATTCTATGATATTAGTCTTAATACAGCACTTTCAACAGTAGGAGATATAATTATAGGTCTTGGCATTAAGATAAGTGCGATATTTCTGATAGTCGGATTTGCTGACCTTGTGTATCAGAGACACAAGTTTAAGAATGATAATATGATGACTAAGCAGGAAGTTAAAGATGAATATAAGAATTCCGAGGGTGATCCTCAGGTTAAGGGACAGATCAGAAAGCGTATGCAGGAAGTATCAAGAAGAAGAATGATGCAGCAGCTTCCAGAGGCGGATGTAGTTATTACTAACCCAACACATTTTGCAGTCGCCCTTAAATACGAACCTAATGAGGGCAGGGCACCAGTAGTAATTGCCAAGGGTGCTGATTATCTTGCATTTCAGATAAAGGATAAAGCTAAGGAATATAATATTGCTATTGTGGAGAATAAACCACTAGCGAGAATTCTATATCATAATATAGATGTTGGTATGGAGATACCACCAGAATTATATCAGGCAGTTGCAGAAATTCTTGCCGCAGTTATGAAAACAAATAATAGATTATAATATAAATATGTGTTATTATTAATATTACAATATTGTGATATTAAGATATGAAAAGATATGGGAAGGAGAAATAAAGTGAAGCTAAAGAGAAATGACTTATTCATTGGAATATATATTCTTTCAGCAGTATTATTCTTTATTATTTCAATTCCTTCATGGTTACTTGATATTTTGCTTGCATTTAATATAATGGTGGCTTTAGTTATATTATTTAACTCATTGTTTGCTAAAGAAGTATTGGATATGGCATCATTCCCAACAATGCTCTTATTTACAACAATTTTAGAATTTCACTTAACGTATCTTCAACTAAGCTTATATTAAGAGATGGTGATGCAGGTCACGTGGTTTTGTGTTTGGACAATTCGTAGGTGGTGGTAATCTTGTAATTGGTACCATCATATTCATAGTACTCATTATTATCCAGTTTGTAGTTATTAATAAGGGCTCTGAGCGAGTTGCAGAGGTAACTGCAAGATTTACACTTGATGCAATGGCTGGTAAGCAGATGGCTATTGACTCAGACCTTAATACAGGAGCCATTACTGATAAAGGAGGCTGCTGAGAGAAGAAAGAAGCTACAGCAGGAGAACAGCTTCTTTGGTTCTATGGATGGTGCTACCAAGTACGTTAAGGGAGATGCAACAGCAGGTCTTATTATTACCGGAATTAACCTTGTTGGTGGTATTGCAATGGGGATGCTCTATAATGGAATGTCCATTAATGATGCACTTTCTACATATTCAATCCTTACAATTGGTGATGGTCTTTGTTCACAGATACCTTCACTTCTTATATCTTTGTCAACAGGTATATTAGTTACTAAGGCATCAAGCGAGGGTGAACTTGGCGACGAGATGGTTGGACAGTTGTTCTCAATGGACAGGGTCCTTATTATGGTAGGTGCAGCACTTATATTATTAGGTGTAGGAACACCACTTCCATTTTACATATTTGTGCCACTTGGTGTAGCACTTATTATCTATGGAAGAAAGTTAAAGGATAAGACAGGCGAGGCAACTATCGAGGAGATGGCTGAGAGGCAGAAGAAAAATGAGGCTCAGGAAATCAGAAAGCCGGAAAATGTTGTTTCTTTTGCTTAATGTAGACCCAATCGAATTAGAGTTTGGTTATGGTATTATACCTTTAGCCGATGTTAATCAGGGGGTGATCTTCTTGACCGAGTTGTAATGATCAGACGACAGATAGCTCTTGAACTTGGTGCGGTAGTACCAATTATCAGATTAAGAGATAATATACAGCTTAATCCTAACCAGTATGTAATTAAGATTAAAGGCATACAGGTAAGTGAGGGCGAGATACTTTTTGACCATTATATGGCGATGAACCCAGGTTATGTAGAAGAAGAGATAACAGGTATTCCAACATTTGAACCATCTTTCCATCTTCCAGCTATATGGATTACTGAAAGCCAGAGAGAAAGAGCAGAATCACTTGGATATACGGTTGTTGATCCGCCATCAATTATGGCTACACATCTTACAGAAGTAATAAGACAGCATATTGCTGAACTTCTTACAAGACAGGATGTACAGAATCTTATTAATAATATTAAAGATAATAACAAGGCACTTATTGATGAGCTTGTACCTAAGCTTATCGGTATTGGTGAGATACAGAAAGTGTTACAGAATCTTTTGAAGAGGGCATATCAATCAGAGATCTTGTAACTATATTTGAAACACTTGCTGATCATGCAGCAGTCACAAGAGATACAGATATATTAACAGAGTATGCAAGACAGAGCCTTAAGCGTGCCTATTTCTGAGCAAGTATTTTACGGTACCTAACGAAGTGACTAATGTTATTACTCTTGACCCTAAGGTTGAACAGGAGATTATGGCGGCTGTTAAGAATACAGAACAGGGGCTTATCTGTCACTTGACCCTGCCCGTACTAAAGCTAAATGGATTCTTTAGGTGAATGAATTAAAGAAGCTTGAAGATATGGGAAAGAATCCGATTGTTATAACTTCGCCTATAGTCAGATTGTATTTTAAGAAGTTAGCATCTGATTACTATAAAGATATAATTGTGATTTCATATAATGAAGTGGAATCAAATGTTGAATTACAGTCAGTTGGGATGGTGACAGCATAAATGATAGTTAAGAAATTTCAAGCGCCTACAGAAAGAGAGGCAATAATAAAAGCTCAGGAAGAATTAGGAAGCACAGCAGTTGTGCTTAATGTTAAGACAATTAAAGCAGAGAGGCTTTGCAAAGCTTTTTTAAGAAAGATGCTGTAGAAGTTACGGCAGCTCTTGAGGAAAAAGATTTTGTTGATGGAATTAACAAGTCAAGACCATCATTTGATAATACAATGAATAAAGAACAGATGATTAACAGAAGTATGGTTTCAACAGGAAGCCTTCCATCGATTAATCTTGTGGCTGATGATTCAGTTAATCTGTCGTCATCTTCGACGGCTTCTGCGATAGAGCAGAAGCTTGACTCGCTGCACGATCTTTTTACAGAACCAGAGTTTTAATAAGCCGGCTGATGTGCAGGGAACAGTGTCTAATCCTTTATTCAGGGGTGGCAGGCAAAGAAGCTTGTATAATGATGATACAGATATTAAGCCTGCATCATCTGATAATACTGAAAGACAGCAGGTTAAGAGAGAGAAAATGCTAACTACAAATCATTACAGTTAATCTATAAGAAGCTTATTGATAATGAAGTTGATTCACAGATATGCAGATGAAATTATTGGTGAGATTGAGAACTCATTAAAGAAAGAGTCTAACATAGACAGTATTCTTTCTGCTGTATACCAGAAGATTATATTAAAGCTTGGAAAGCCTAGGGCTATTACATTATCAGATAAGGCGAAGGTCGTATTCTTCATAGGGCCTACAGGAGTAGGAAAGACTACTACAATTGCACAAGATAGCTTCAATTTCAAAGTTGAGCATGAGGCAAAAGTTGCATTTATTACAGCAGATACATATAGAATAGCGGCTGTAGAGCAGCTTAATACATATGCTTCTATTATAGATTGTCCTGTAAGTGTTGTGTATTCTGTTGAGGATATGGATAAGAGCCTTACAGATTATAAGGATTATGACTTAATACTTATTGATACAGCAGGACGTTCGCATAAAGCAGACGACCAGATGGATGAATTAAAGTCATTTATAGAGCAGGTTGTCCAAAGAAAAGATGAGTTTGATTTTGAAAGCTATCTTACATTAAGTGTAACAACTAAATATAAAGATCTTAAAGTATAGCGGACAAATATGATGATGTAGACTGGTCAATTATTTTTACTAAATTAGATGAAACTTGTTCACTTGGCAACATCCTTAATCTGAGAATGTTGACAGACAGACCACTTGCTTATACGACATCAGGACAGAATGTTCCTAATGACATTGAAGTAATTAATGAGCAGTGGATTGCCAAACAGCTTTTAGGAGGCGGCGAATGATGATGGATCAGGCAGAAAATCTGCGTAATATAATTAGACAACAAAATCAGAACAGCATTACCAATGCCAGAGTTATCGCTGTAACAAGCGGAAAGGGAGGTGTTGGCAAGTCTAATCTTTCGGTCAATCTTGCACTTGAATTTACAAGAATGGGCAAGAAAGTAATAATACTTGATGCAGATTTTGGTCTGGCTAATGTTGAAGTTATGTTCGGTGTTATACCAGAATATAACTTAAGCGACCTTATGTTTAAGGGCAAGGAGATTAAAGATATTATAACAGAAGGACCAGAGGGAGTTGGATTTATTTCTGGAGGTTCTGGGATAGCTAATCTTGTTAATCTTGACCAGGAACAGATTAAAAGACTGGTTAATAAGCTGTCAGACCTTGAGGCACTGGCAGATATAATAATAATAGATACAGGAGCTGGAATATCACCTAGTGTTATGGAATTCCTGTTATCAAGTCCTGAGACAATCATAGTTACTACACCTGAACCGACATCTGTAACCGATTCATATGCACTTCTTAAAGCACTCAGTATGAATGAGAATTACAAGAGCGAAGAGTGTACAATAAGAATGGTAGCTAACAGAGTTGATTCAGAGAGTGAAGGAAAGAATCTTTATGACAAGCTTAATGCAGTTGTAACACAGTTCCTAGGGATTAATATGGAATATCTTGGAAGTGTTCCGCAGGATTCAACTGTAAGGAAGGCAGTTATGAAGCAGAAGCCTGTTACAATAGTATACCCTAATTCTTTTGCAGCCAGGCATTTTAGGTATATAGCCGAGGAATTGTTAGGAAATGAAGGGGATGCTCCAATGCATAAAAAGGGAATTAGAAGTTATTTTAAAAATGTATTTTCACGCAAGATGTAATTACCTTGTAAAGTGATAATCTATGTGTATGGAGGTGTCAGTAATGTTCAAACCACTTGTGATAGGAAGCAGAATGGAATTAGTGCCAAAGAAGTCACTAAGAAATAATGAAGAAAGAATAGTATATGCAAGCCAGATATTAGATTTTAATGATGACAGTATTGTGTGCTATGCCAATATATGAAGGTCGTATTGTGCCACTTGAGGCAGGGAAAAAGATTTGATGCATATTTCTATGTAGGAACTAAGATATTCAGAGCTGACTGCACTGCAATTGACAGAGGCAGGGATAACAATATCCATACAGTTACGATACAGTTAGATTCAGAACTTCTTAAGTTCCAGAGAAGAGAATATTTCAGACTCAGCTGTGTTCTTCCGGTGAGTGTGAAAAAAGGTTATAACGTTCAATGTAAAAGCAGATGAAGAAGCTGACACAAATACAAAGTCAGAAGAAAAGACTGCATGCAAAGAACAGGAAGATATAGATAACTGCAAGATTGTTGATATAAGCGGTGGTGGAATAAGACTTCAGTCAAAGAAGAAATATCAGAAGGATGATTATATGATGTTAGATTTTGACTTAGATATTGATGGTTCAATATCCCATAAAAGCATTATTGGCAAGGTTGTAGAATCAAGAGCTAATGATAATGATGGAACATTATTTGCTAATAGACTTCAATTTGTCGATATTGACAGACTCGACAGAGAGGAGATTATTAAATATATATTTGGACAGCAAAGAAATATCTTAAAAAAGGAGTTGAGTAGTAATGGCTAAAAAAATATTGGTTATAGATGACTCTGCACTTATGAGAAGGGTGATATCTGATATAATCAACGAAAGCAATGAATACGAAGTTGCGGCTATTGCCAAGGATGGACTTGAGGGATTAGATATGATTGTTTCTAATCCTTACGAATACAGTGCAGTCATTCTTGATATCAATATGCCAAAGCTAAATGGATTGGAACTCCTGCAAAGATTACAGAAGGATCATATTGAACAGACTGTAATTGTAGTAAGTACTGTTGCCAGGGAAGGTGCTAAAGAGACTATTCAGGCTCTTGAATATGGAGCATTTGATTTTGTCACTAAGCCTGAGAATTATCTTGAAACTAAGAGCGTTGAATTCAAGAATAGAATATTCGAGATGCTCAATGTTGCAACTAATTCCAAGGCATCTATAAGACTCAATGTCAAAGACAATAGCTCCGGGGTAAAGAAAGACTTAAAGAGGCAGAACTTTAACATCATAGCCCGTACAGAAAAAGAACAAGAAGTACAGGTATTACTCCAGCACCAGTAAGAACAGTTGTACATACACCAGCCAAGAAGGTTGATGGAAGTATGTTTACAATGTTAAGACTGGAAAGAAGAAGATTGTCGCACTTGCTTGTTCAACAGGAGGCCCTAAATCATTGCAGCAGGTTATACCTATGCTTCCTAGGCAAAGCTTGATGCAGGGGTAGTTCTTGTTCAGCATATGCCGGCAGGTTTTACAGCGTCCTTGCAGCAAGACTTAACGAGATGAGTGATATTAATGTTAAGGAAGCCGCAGATGGTGATGTAATAAAGAAAGGCTGGGTATATATAGCACCAGGTGGTAACACATACGAATTGAGAAGAAAGGAACTGACTCAGTTATAAAGTTAATGCACAGAACCACCAATAGAAGGCTTAAGACCGTGTGCTAATGTGATGTATGAATCACTTACATCAAGTAATTATGATGAGATTACATGTGTAGTCCTTACGGGTATGGGAGCAGATGGTACCAATGGAATAAGGCTCTTAACAAGAATCATAAGAACATATATGTTATAGCTCAGGATGAAGAGACCAGTGTAGTATATGGAATGCCAAAGGCAATAGCTGGCACGGGACTGGTCAATGAAGTAGTTCCATTAAACCGTGTAGCTGAAGCAATTACAAAAAACGTGGGGGTGTCTTAAAATGGATGTTAGCCAGTATTTAGAGATTTTTATTGATGAATCAAATGAACATTTACAGTCTCTTAGTGATCAGTTATTAATTCTTGAAAAGAACCAGAGAATAGTGATACTATTAATGAAATATTCAGAGCAGCACATTCTTTAAAGGGTATGGCTGGTACTATGGGATATAAGAGAATGCAGAATCTTACACACGATATGGAAAATGTATTCTCAGAAGTACGTAATGGTAATATTAAAGTTACATCAGATATGTGTGATGTATTGTTCAAGTGCCTTGATGCATTGAGAGTTATGTTTCCAATATCCAGAATACACAGGATGAAGGAACCGATGATAATGAACCTATAATAAAAGCACTTAATTCATTCATTGGCGGTAATGAAGTAGAGGGCTAAGAAGAAAGAAGCTTCAGCCAGCCAGCCAGAAGAAGAAGCAGCACAGATGCTGGGAACAACATCTGAGCATTGTTTTTGCAGACTTTGAGATGAATGCAGTTAATGAAGCATTAAAGAAGGGTCTTGAGTTATGAGATAGTAGTAACAGTTGATGAGAATTGTATACTTAAGGCAGCAAGGGCATTTCTTGTATTTAAGAATCTTGAAGGTCATTGCGATGTTATCAAATCAGAGCCGTCTGCACAGGATATTGAAGATGAGAAATTCGAGCTTGATTTCAGCAATTGTTGTTGTAACTCACGAAAGCCTTGATGAAGTAATATCTATTATTAAGAGTGTATCAGAGATTAAGACAGCAGAAGGAAAGGCAATAACAGTTCCATTTCAAGAAGTTAATGATGCACCAGCAGAAGAAGAGAAGAAGGAAGAAGTTAAGAAACAGCCAGCTGTTACAGAGCCAGCCAAGAAGTGACGACAAAGAAGACAGGCTCCTGCATCGCCAACAATAAGAATAAGGCAACAGCTAAAACAGTGTAAGTCATACAGTACGAGTTGATATAGATAAGCTTGATGTCCTTATGAACCTTGTCAGCGAGCTTATTATTGCTAAGAATGGTCTTGTATCAGCAAGTATTTCTTCAGACGAAGCAGCAACAACTAATAATCAGAAGTTTACAGAACAGATTGAATACCTTGAAAGAGTAACAACTAACCTTCACGAATCAGTTATGAAGGTTACGAATGATGCCTATTGAAGGTGTAATCTAAGTTCCTCGTATGATAAGAGATCTCAATAAGAAACTCAATAAGAAGATGGAGCTTTATATGTCAGGTGAGGAGACAGAGCTTGACAGAACAGTTATTGATGAGATTGGTGATCCTATTATGCACCTTTTAAGAAATTCTGCTGACCATGGACTTGAAAGTGCTGAGGTAAGAGCAGAAAGAGGTAAGCCGGAAGTTGGTTCTATTTACCTTAATGCATTCCAGGAAGGTAATAATGTTGTTATCGAAGTATCTGATGATGGTAATGGTATAGATATAGAGAAGGTTAAACAAAGGCTGTTGAAAAGGAAACCTTACTCAGGAACAGGCTGATGCTTGACAGAGAAAGAAGCAATTGATCCTCTTATTCAGACCAAGCTTTTCAACATCAGATGAAGATTACAGATGTATCCGGTCGAGGTGTTGGTCTTGATGTTGTTAAGTCTAAGATTGAAGCACTTGGTGGAGATGTAGAAGTTAAGACAAAGTATGGCGAAGGAAGTACATTCAGTATCAGACTTCCACTTACACTTGCTATTATTCAAGCTCTTATGGTTAAGCTTGGAGATGAGAAATATGCTATATCACTTGGTGCTATTGAAACAATTGAAGATGTTCCAGTAACTGATATCAAGTATATACATGCTAAAAGAGGTAATCAACTTAAGAGGAAGCGTAATACCTCTTATAAGATTAAGAGATATTCTTGATGTTCCGGGTGAACAGGAAGAGTCAGATACAATTACAGTTATGTAATTGTAAGAAAGGGTGACAAGCTCGCAGGTCTTGTTGTTGATAGTCTTATTGGTCAGATGGAAATCGTAATTAAGTCACTTGGCAAGTATATTAATATTAATAGAATGATAAGTGGAGCAACTATTCTTGGTGATGGTTCAGTAGCTTTAATTATCGATGCGAACACATTAGTATAGGAGGTGGCACTTAGTTATGGAGAATGTTAATGCAATAGAAGAAAAGAAAGAAGAAGTTTCAACAACTGTACAGTATATAGTAGTTACGATTGGTAATGAGCAGTATGGTATCAATATCAAATATATTGATAACATTGTAAGAAAGCAGGATATTACAAGAGTACCTAAGACTCAGCATTATTATAAGGGAGTAATCAATTTAAGAGGTGAGATTATCCCGGTAATGAGTGTAAGATTAAAGCTTGGCTTAGAGGATGATGTATACACAGATAAGACAAGATATATAATTGTCAAGGTTGAAGGTGCTACAATTGGTATTATTGTTGACGAGGTTAGAGAAGTTGTTACACTTAATAGTGATGACACAGAAAGTGTTAACCGTTCAGCAGGTGATGAAGTTACTAATAATTATATAAGTGCAATCGGAAAGCATGGCGGAGAGCTTATTTCATTGTTAGACATAGTCAGCCTTATTGTAGAGAATAAATAAAATATAAATGTTAGGAATTGAGGTTTAATATGTCAGACGTAGATTTAGAACAGCTCAATGATATGCAGTTAGATGTATTAAAGGAAATCGGTAACATAGGTGCAGGCAATGCTACAACAGCATTGTCTACAATGCTTAACGTAAAGATGGATATGTCTGTACCTAATGTTGCTTTTAATACAGTTCAAGGATATATCAACAATTATAGGAAGTGAAGATCAGACTGTTGTTGGAATTCTTTTGGGATTAGAGGGCGATATCGATGGTATGATGTTATTCATATTTGATACTAAGTCGGCACATCACCTTGTTAACAGCCTTATGTTACAGAATGATGATGTTGTTGATGAGAGTGCAGATTTTACTGATATGGAAATGTCGGCATTGAATGAAATTGGTAATATAGCATCAGGTTCATATCTTACTGCTATATCATCACTTACAAAGCTTAATATTATAGCGACTGTTCCGCAGATGACTATAGATATGATTGGAGCACTTTTAAGTGTTCCGGCATCAGAATTTGGTAAGTATGGTGATAAGTTATTATTAATTCAGACACAGTTTGGCGAATTAGATTTTGTTAAAGGATATTTTCTTCTTATTCCAGAGCTTGAATCATACGATAAGATTCTTCGTTCATTAGGAGTTATTAGCTGATAATATTCTTGGGATGAGAGTAACATTATGAATTTAGATGAGATGATAAAAGTGGGTATGGCAGATTTAAAAGTAGGTAAGTCACCAGATGTTTTAACAACTCTGGGACTTGGCTCTTGTGTAGGAGTTGCTATATATGATCCAGTTACTAAGATTAGTGGACTTCTGCACTGTATGCTGCCAGACAGTACACAGTTTAGAAATAATTCTAATAAAGCAAAATATGCAGACAGTGGAATCGATGAGCTTGTAGCCCAGATGCTAAAGTTAGGAGCAAGCAAAGTAAGGCTTGTTGCCAAGATAGCTGGAGGTGCTCAGATGTTTGCGATGAATACTAACAACGACACATTAAGAGTGGGTGAACGTAATGTGGCGGCTGTTAAGATGAAGTTATCTGAATTAAATATACGTTTATTATCAGAAGATTGCGGATTGAATTATGGACGTACAGTTGAATTTTATTCAGAGACGGGAGAATATGTAATAAAATCAGTTGGTAAGCCAAGAAAGGTTATATAAGCTTATGAAAAGATTTAGAAATGTTTCTGCTATAGTAACATTGCTTGCTGGATTTATTACTGCTGTTGTTATGATAATCAACAGGTATAGTCTTGTTTCATTCCTGTGGATTCTTATAGGGGTAATGGTGTGTTTTTATGCTGTGAGCAGAATTATATGTTTTATAGTAGACAGAAAGATTACCAAAGCAGAAGAACAGGAAGAAGCTGAAAGACTAGAGAAGGAAAAAGAGAGGCTTGAGGCCGAAAAAAAGAGGCCACGGAAGGCAAAAAATGATGAATCTGACGCTATGAATGGTAATCAGAGAGCTAACAGATAATATACATTATTATTAAGTACGGGGCATTCTTTGTATGGATGAAGCGGGAAGAAACAGGCTATGGGAAAAGTATATTGCAAGTCACGACAGCGAAATCCGTGAACAGCTCATAGTTGAATATGCACAGCTTGTTAAGCTGGTTGCTGGAAGAATGAATATGTATCTTGGCTATAATGTTGAATATGACGACCTTGTAGGATATGGTGTATTTGGTCTGATTGATGCGATAGACAAGTTCGATAGTGGTAAGAATGTTAAGTTTGAGACATATGCCAGCTTAAGGATAAGAGGTGCGATTCTCGATCAGATTCGTAAAATGGATTGGATTCCAAGGTCCTTAAGGCAGAAACAGAAGAAAATAGATGCTGCTATGGCTAAAATTGAGGCAGATAGCGGCAAAGTAGCAACAGATGATGAACTTGCGTTGGAATTAGGGATTTCAATGGATGAATTAAGCGATTGGCAAGGTCAGATGAAGTCTTCTAATCTTATATCATTGGATGAATATACAGAAGCTGGAAGTGAAGTCAAGATGGAGAGCGTGGGTAACTCACATTTTGAAGAACCAGAAGATGTAGTGGAGAAAGAAGAACTTAAGAAGAAGCTTGTACAGGCAATAGACCTTCTTACAGAGAAGGAGAGAAGTGTTATTGTGTTATACTATTATGAGGATATGACTCTTAAAGAGATAAGTATGACGCTTGATGTTTCAGAATCAAGGGTATCGCAGCTTCATACCAAGGCTCTCAGTAAAATGAAGAAAATAATGGGTGATTATATGTTTCCAGCGTAGACAAAAGCTGTAGTGCAGAAATATAGTGGCAAAAAAGCAGAAAGTGAGTCATATATGATTAAAGAATGTATGTCAGGGTATTTTCAATTTTCATCAAAGGAAGATGGATTATATATTACAGTATATCCACCTAAGTCTGGTTATGGAGCAGCCAGCATTGATGATGTAATGTTTTATGTTGATAATAAGAATATAAGCTGTGATAGTGTAAAGCTTATGGAAGCTGTTAAGGCAGGTTCGGCGGCAGAGACAACTGTTAAGGTGTCAGAAGAAAGTCAGCTGGAATGTAGTGAATTTGCTGATTACAGAATAAGCAGTGATTGTATGAGGGTGGAAGCTTGTTTCTATCCTCCTTTTTGAGAATGGTGGAATGTTAGATAAAGATGAGATTATAAGGGATTTACAGCATATCGGTGTTACTTATGGTGTGGATGAAGAAGTTATAGACTCGTTTTTAAAAGACAGGCATTACGGCAAAGCCTATACAGTGGCTAAAGGAACTGAGCCGGTAAGCGGCAGGGAAGGTTATGTTGAATATAAGTTCAATACAGAATTAAAGCCAAGACCAAAGATGAACGAGGATGGCACAGTAGATTTCCATACATTAGAGAATGTTAATCATGTAACCAAGGGAGATACAGTTGCAGTTCTTCATCCAGAGTATGTTGGTGAAGCTGGAACAGATGTACTTAACAGAAGTGTTAATCCAGATAAGGTAAAGCACGTTGTGTTCAGATTTGGGCGTAATCTTGTAATATCGGAAGATGGCAAAGAATTAATTACACTGGTAAGCGGACATGTAGTACTTGAGTCTGATAAAGTGTTTGTATCTAAATGTGCTTGAGCTTGTTGATGTAGATAACTCAACTGGTGATATAGATTACAATGGTGATGTCAGTATTAAAGGAAATGTACTTGCAGGCTTTACTGTTAAGGCATCTGGCAATGTAGTAGTTACAGGTGTGGTTGAAGGTGCAACAGTAATAGCTGGTGGAGATATCACTTTAAACAGAGGAGTTCAGGGAATGAACAAGGCTGTTATAAAGGCAGGCGGTAAAATTGTATCCAAGTTCATAGAAAGCGTACAGCTTGTTGAGGCAGGCGGTAATATTGAAGCAGACTCTATTCTTCATAGCAAGGTAGTAGCTAAAGGTGTTATCAATGCCAATGGAAAGAATGGTCTTATAATAGGTGGCGATGTTAAATCAACAGTTATGATACAGGCAAAGACCATAGGTAATGAAATGGGTACAGCTACAGTTGTAGGAGTTGGTGTTGACCCTACAATGAAGAAGCGGATGGGAGCTTAAGAGAAGGGCCTGAGTAAGATGGGGGATGAGAAAATCCAGCTTGCACAGCTTATGACAGCACTTAGAAAGAAACAGGATGCAGAAGGAACACTTAGTCCTGAGAAGCAGGAGATGCTCTCAAAGACTATGCGTAACCTTTTGGTTATGGATCAGCAGCTGGCTAAAGAAAAGAAAGAATACGAAGACATAAGATCCTGCATAGGTGAAGAAAAGAATGCTTGTATAAAGGTAAGCAACAGGGCTTATGTTGGTACTAAGCTTATGTTTGGTGATATATGTATGTTCCTGAAAGAAAAATATGATTATTGCCAGTTCAGAAAAGAAGGAGCTGAAATAAAGAGTCTGCCACTTTAATTATTAAGTGGTTAATTGTGATAAAGAGGTGTTGATATGATAGTAAGACCGATGGAATTTGGTATGATTCAACAGCAGAATACGGTATCACAAGTCAGACATAATGAAGATGTCAGACCTATGGTAGAACAGCAGACGACGGCGGTTCAGTTACAGAAAGATATCCACACAAGAGCTGAACAGGTGAATCATAAAGAAGACCCTAATAACAGACAGAAAAAGTTTGATGCTAAGGATAAAAGTGATAACGAGTATCAGTCTGGACATAAAGAAAGGAAAAATCAGACATCAGAAGACGGTAAAGTGTTTATTAAAGACTTGGAAGATATAGACTTTGACGTCAAAGTATGATTAATGGAGAGATAATGGGAACTGTAGCGATAGTTTTAATAGTTATAGGTATAATATGCGTTATAATAAGCATTATACTTGGAATAACTGATAATAAAGAACAGGCTGATACTGCTTCATATGTATCAGATTATGATTCGGCAAAGCAAGTGTCACAGGTATCAAAGGCTATAGATGACATAATTGAGAAGAAAATGCAGGATATAGAAGAAAAGACTGAGGCAAGTCTTGATAAAATATCCAATACTAAGATTCTTGAAATGAATGAGTATGCAGACAATGTTCTAAAAGAAATCAATCGTAATCATAATGAAGTAATGTTTATGTATGATATGCTTAACGAGAAGGATAAAGAGATTAAGACTACAGTTAAGAGTGTCAATGCAACTAACACACAGGCAAGAGGAATGGGAACAGTAAGGGAAAGACTTATAAAGCTTGATGAAACACAGAAAGCACCACAGAGAATAAGTGTTGATGAATTTCCACTTGATGATAAGTTAGATAAGAATCAGAAGATTATGACCTTATATAATAATGGCTATAACGATATTGATATAGCTAAACGTTTAAAGTTTGGAGTTGGAGAGGTTCGTCTTGTTATCAAGTTATATGTTAATGCAGCAGGCGAATAAAAAGTAATTACTGGTTAATGAGGTTAGTGTATAAAGTGATTAATACTGATTGTTATCAGGTGAAATTATGTTAGAATTAAGGAACAGGTGCATTATACAATGAAGTTAAGATATTATTTAAGCGGTCTTGGAAGCGGAATTATTATCGCAGTTCATGAGCGTAATTTCAATGAAACAGTTACTTGAGGCAGGTGTTCATTTCGGACATCAGACAAGAAGGGAATCCTAAGATGGCTGAGTACATCTACACAGAAAGAAATGGTATCCATATCATCGATTTACAGAAGTCTGTAGGAAAGGTTGATGAGGCTTATAAGGCAGTTTCTGATATCGTTGCTGATGGTGGTACAATCCTTTTCGTAGGTACAAAGAAGCAGGCACAGGATGCTATTGCTACAGAGGCAGAGCGTTGCGGAATGTTTTATGTTAATGAGAGATGGTTAGGCGGTATGCTTACTAACTTCAAGACAATCCAGAGAAGAATTGCAAGACTTAAGGAAATCGAAACAATGCAGGAAGATGGAACATTTGATGTTCTTCCTAAGAAGGAAGTTATTAACTTAAAGAAGGAATTAGAGAAGCTTCAGAAGAACCTTGGTGGTATCAAGGAAATGAA